>Ga0214545_1001862_pt1 | contig 40316 bp, 14 predicted proteins | sample CNSS4metaG_FD_160064 | JGI IMG/M metagenome (GOLD analysis project Ga0214545, IMG submission 160064) | Root nodule microbial communities from cowpea collected in UCLA plant growth center, Los Angeles, California, USA - CNSS4 | ecosystem: Host-associated > Plants > Roots > Nodule | place: USA... | reverse complement strand
TATATATATATATATATATATATATATATATTGTCCTCCACTTAATTATTCCGAGTTTCACGATCCCGTAATTATTTTTTGTTTTATATTTTCGAGTATGAATATATTTCTTACATATCATAGCAGAGGTATTCTTATATATGTATAAATTATTATATGTCCTACTTGTACTATACAATATAAATGATGATACAGTGGCACATTTAATGAATGTACAATTGCACATGCATGTTTTTATGCACACAAGAGCAATTCTCAGCTATGATTTCGTCATGCATGTGTCATTATGTTATGCACATGTAGGAGCTACAAAAGGTTTCTATATTAATTCATTTGTGGATTGCTTTAACACCACTTTCCTAATTCAATCAATTTCTTAACTACTAATATAAAACAATGGGAATTTTAGTTAGTCTAAATTAATATAAGATACATTTATTTTAAAACTAAAAATAACATCGATGTTATTTATTCAAATTAATTCTGAATAAATTTTTTTATCACATATTTGATTTTTAATTTTTTGTTCAAAATTTTAACATATTTTAATTTTCAATTTTAGAAATAATTGATATATCTAATAGTTCAATTAAATATTTTTATTTGTGAAAAACATCTTATTACGACTGAGATCGAAGCGGATCGTGTCTGGTATGAAACTTTTATTTAACAGAGAAAATTATTTTATTTTGAGATAAAGTAATAGTTTCAAATACAACTTTACTTTCAAACCAGAAATCAAAGTTTAAACTTCTGATGAAGAATTCAAAAGCTGTATCACTTTGGTTTGAAAGTGTGATGCATTTTTCTTCACTCTAATCTGTGACACAGTAGTGGAGGGCAGCCAAACCTCAATTACGTGGAATCAAAATTTCTGTGAACTTTATTTCAACCAATTAAAGATGCCAACCAAACAAGACTATGTGCCATTAATGATTGCTAAGTAGATTATAACCACACAAACCCCACCACCACTTTATCAGTAAAAGTAATTGAATCAACATTCAGTGCAATTCCAGTGTTTTACAATTATTTCCATAACCAGGAGGTATCCATTGCCTTTTACTCAATCTCAACTATTTGATCAAATAAAGTGATATTTTCTCTTAAGAATCTATCCAAATCTGAAAAAAAGAATTTAAGTGCCAAAAACAGCTTCCACTAACAGGTAGTGTGCTAGTATTTTTCTTTCATCAAATGTTTACACTCAAATTATTCATACAATTATGCAATTTTTATTAGTATAGACAGAGCATTAGAAGAACTAAAAGTTAATAAGCAGTTTTATATTTAGTATGAGATAAACTATTCTTTCAGTTGTAAAGGTGTTCATACTCAAATTAAAAAAAAACAGCATTTCCGTTTGGCAAAAGCAAACGATCTTAGTATCTTTAATTGCAAATAAAGTATGTTACTATTTCTCTGTTTTCCATATATTTTATTACTTCACAAAGGACCTACTAAATCTAGAACAGAACCAAACCAAACTGAACTACTCAATCTAGTACAGTGAGTCCAAACCAGCATCCAGAGACCACATTTGGTGTGAAACATTCGCAAATGTTGCTTTTTAAACACGACCATTAAGAAAATGAAAAGTAGTGGCAGCCCCCTTGACTTAATGAGTGACCAAAATTGATGTGAATTTATTGTCTCTTTACTTTTCTTTATAAGCCTTCACTGCAAATCTTTCACGGTTTCTACTTCCATGTGAGCTTCAAATTATTCTCTTTTTTTTCCATGGAGACTCAAAAACTAATTATACATCTCATTCTTCTCCTTTGCATACCTTGTTCATCCTCTTTCAGTCCCATAGATAACTACCTTCTTAGCTGTGGATCACAGAACAATGCTTCTCTCTTCAACCGCATCTTCGTTGGTGATTCCACAAACCAAGGCTCAAGTTTTCTCTCTGCTGACAAATCCATTTCCCTCACCAACCAAAACCCTCCCCCAGATTTGCCCATTTTGTATCACACTGCAAGAGTTTTCCCCAGCACAGGAAGCTTCGGGTTCAACATGATAAAGCATGGAACCCACTTGGTTCGTTTTCATTTCTCACCTTTTAAGGCTCAAGGGTTTGATCTAAAATCTGCTAACTTCAGTGTCTTGGTTGATGGTAATTTGGTGCTTAGAAATTTCAAGCCAAGTAATGGTGTGCTGCTTAAGGAGTTTATTCTGAAGATAGAGTCAAATTTGCTTGAAATTGTGTTTAGACCTGAAGGTAATTCAGGTTTTGCCTTTGTCAATGCTATGGAGGTGTTTACTGCTCCTGTTGATTTTGTTATAGATTATGGAGCTAGGTTAGTGGGTCCTTTTGGTGTGGTAGAGTACAAGAACCTTTCATCTCAGGTTTTGGAAACTGTCCATAGGATTAATGTTGGGGGTGTGAAAGTAACTCCTTTTAATGACACCCTTTGGAGGACATGGATTCCTGACGAGGAATTTCTGGTTTTTAAGGATGCTGCTAAGCCTGTGGGGAGTACTCAAACACCAAATTACCAGAAAGGAGGCGCCACTCGGGAGATCGCCCCAGATAGTGTTTACATGACTGCACAGGAAATGGATAAGGATCACGCCATTATAGGTTCACAGTTCAACATAACCTGGGATTTTCCAGTGGCACCTGGTGGTGTTCGACACTTGGTTCGGTTGCATTTCTGTGATATTGTTAGTCCTGTTCTTAATTTGCTATATTTTGACGTGTATATCAACGGGTATTCTGCATGCAAGGATCTGGATTTGTCATCCCTTACATTTCATGTGCTTGCATCTCCGGTGTATATGGATTTTGTTGCAGATTCTGATGACTCAGGTGTTATTCGAATAAGTGTTGGCCCTTCTGAACTGAGTGGTTCTAGGGGGATGAATGCCATTTTGAATGGGGCAGAGATAATGCAGCTGGTGAATGTTGAGGACTCACGTGTTGTTCCTGGGAGGAAAAGGTTGTGGATATTGGTGGGTTCAATTGCAGGTGGTGTTGTTGTTTTGCTTTTTGTTATGTCTGCATTTGTGCTTGCTCTCAAATGCAGGAAGAAGAAGAAGAAGAAAAAGAAACCAAAACAAAGGACACTGGAAAGTGTAGGATGGACTCCTTTACGTGTGTTTGGAGGGAGTTCACTGAGTAGAATGTCTGAAGGAACAGCTTTTCCCTCTCCTGGTTCTTATGGTTATTTTGGGTTGAGAATCCCTTTTGCTGATATACAATTAGCCACAAATAACTTTGATAGGAGTCTGATTATAGGATCTGGTGGGTTTGGTATGGTTTACAAAGGAGTGCTCAAAGACAATGTGAAGGTTGCTGTCAAGAGAGGCATGCCAGGATCAAGACAAGGCCTTCCTGAATTCCAGACTGAAATAACAATCTTATCAAAAATTCGCCATCGCCATCTTGTTTCACTGGTTGGATATTGTGAAGAAAACTCAGAGATGATACTAGTCTATGAGTATGTTGAAAAGGGTCCACTCAAAAAACATCTATATGGTTCAGCAGTACATACACCTTTGTCTTGGAAGCAGAGACTTGAGATATGCATTGGTGCAGCTAGAGGTCTGCACTATCTACACACAGGTTTTGCGCAAGGAATCATACACCGTGACATCAAATCAACCAATATTTTGCTGGATGAGAACTATGTTGCCAAGGTTGCTGATTTTGGTCTTTCAAGATCAGGACCTTGCCTCAATGAAACCCATGTTAGTACTGGTGTGAAAGGAAGTTTTGGTTATCTTGATCCTGAGTATTTCCGAAGACAGCAGCTTACGGATAAGTCAGATGTTTACTCATTTGGGGTTGTGCTTTTTGAGGTTCTTTGTGCCAGACCTGCTGTTGATCCACAACTTGATAGAGAACAGGTGAACTTAGCAGAATGGGCACTTGAATGGCAGAAAAAAGGCATGCTAGAACATATTATTGATCCTTTTCTTGTTGGGAAGATAAAACAAAGCTCGTTGAAGAAATTTGGTGAAACAGCAGAGAAATGTTTGGCTGAATATGGTGTTGATAGGCCAACTATGGGTGCTGTGTTGTGGAATTTGGAATATGCACTTCAGCTCCATGAAAGTGACCAAGAAGAGGAGCCATACGATGATAGCAGTGCTCAGGAAACAGTGAATGTGACAACTACAGTAACTCCTGGGAGTCCTTCTAGAAGAGAGGGAGATAATGATAATGGTTATTCAGACATTAGTGCTACTGAAGTTTTTTCTCAACTAATGAAGAGTGAAGGTAGATAGAGACAGAAATGTCATGCAAATAGAGGCAACTCTTGATCATGTATAGAAAGGTTCACATGGAAATAAAGGTGTACCAAGGAGTACCTGTGCTTTGATAATTCTTTTCTTTATAATTTTTCTTCTGTTAAAGAAAACTGCACCCATACCAACATTAACATTCGCATATGGCAGCCAGTGATAAGCAAGACTCATTTCTAGTTTCTTACGTATGTTTGCATAAGCTTTACTTTCATGATGTCTGTCACTGAAGGGATGCAAAGTATCTCTTTAGAAGAATCAGGGTAACAAAGATCATATGCTAAGCTTAATGGTCATATTTTTTACAGAAGCATTCAATGGGAATTCATCATACTGACACTGACACATCATAGTAATTAATAGGAGAATGTGGAGATAGGGTGAATTGCTATTGTCTGTGCAAAAACAACTTGTTTTCAAGGCCACTTTCCCAGATAATCATGAAAATATACTCCATTCTTGTGTTTTAGAGATCAGTTATAAGTCATAACTGAAGTGAGTTGTTCCTAACAGATGCCATAGGTTAATCGAATAAGACACTTAGAATATTTGTCAGGAATTTATACCTCAAAGCTGCATCTACATTTCACGTGCTATTGTGTCATTTCTCGTTCTTTTTTCCCGAATATATGAGAAGATATTTACCAGCTAAAGAACATGTCCACATTTGGCAGATCAATCGAACTCATTCAACAACCTTCTATCTCTTTCGCTTGAAGAAAATGTAGAATCTCCTTTTCAGATAAAAGGATCAAAGAATACTTATTCAATTCCAGATTTTGTTGAGGTGATTGCCCTGCCCTCATTTTCTTCTCACTCCACTACTACTTTACAGAAAGAGAAGAATCTTTTCAGATAAGGTTGGAATGATGCATAGAAGAATTTACACAAACACACACAAATGGCTACATGAATTACTATTACCCGCAATCAAAGGCCAACCTATTAAAAATAAGATTCCTAAACAAGTAGGACCACTTACATGAAAGAAATTGGCTTCCACCATTTTGCCTTTGCCACCCTTTAAGAGGTTATTCTCTGTATGGATTTCTGAGCTCTCTCGGTCAAAAAGACAAACACACTGTGCGCATTGCTGCTAATTTTTGCAATGTGGAGGAAATAGTAGTTTGTTCTCCACTCCTTTCTGAGCTTCATTATCAAGCAAACACTTGTGAATGCCGTGGTCAACTTTGTTTATTTGAGACACGTTTTTCTGTGCTTCCTACTGCTTCTTGAGCAATAAATTTATTTGTGCGGTGGAACCTGTGTTGTTCTTACACATGCAAATTAGATATTGTGAACATGCAACAAGACATTACAATACAAGTGGGCACGTCACTAGAAGTCTATGAAGAAAAAGTAACTTTTGTTATGCCTAAGAATGAGTTTGGCTCATTTGTATAATGGCATGTTTGGGTGCATGTCTAAACAATTATAGGTGCATATGAGACGTGACTTTTTGAAACTATTTGTAATGGCTTTTACTATTAGTACCAAACACGTTGCTCCTTATAAAAACAACTTTTTTCTTCGTCTGAAATCAGCTGAAGTTTTGGGGAAAAGAAAAGGTCTCCCTACCCAATCATGAAATCCATTTACATGAGTTTTTTATTTATTATCAGGGTTAATTATGTTTTTAGTCCCTGAACTTTGGTCCAAAATTGGAATTTGTCCTTCGTCGAAACTTTGATAAATTTTGGTCCCTAAACTTTAAAAATGAATGAATATATCAAAATTGGGTTAAAAGGACTATATTCATTCATTTTTAAAGTTTAGGGACCAAAAATTATCAAAGTTTTGACCAGGGACGAATTCCAATTTTAAGTCAAAGTTCATGAACTGAAAACATACTTAACCCTTATTATTATTAATAGAAATAGGTTATTAATTTAATAATTTTATTATTATTTATATAGAAGGTTTAATTAGTAATTTAGTCTTTATATTTAGACATTTGATGTGTTTTGGTCTTTATATTTCTTTTTTATTCCATTGAATTGTAATTTTTGTAAGAGGACTTAAATGTTGTCTTTTTCATTAAATTCTCGTTAACATCATTTGAAAGTTTTACATATTGAAATGATCAATATCTGGGTCATTTATTATTTTGGAACTCCTCTAATTTTGATATATGTGACATCTAATATAGAATATGATTCAAATTTTGGTACCCGAAAGATTTAGATTTTGACAGTTGACACTCTCAAATGATATTAACACCAATTTATAAGAAAAAATTATGTTAGAATTTTTTTTTTTACGAAAACAGAAACTCATATAATCATTGAGTAAAAAAAATAGATTAAAGTATTATTGTCCTTTTTAAAAATAAGAACTCAATTTAGTAAAACAATATAAATAAATCAAATTGAATAAAAAAATTAAATATAGAAATTAATTAAAAAATGATATAGCTTTACTTTCATTTGTTTGCAATAACATTTTTATATCTTTATCCCGTAACGTAACGAAACTATTATGCAATAATTTGAAACTTTCAGTCTTCTAACCAATTATCACAAAGGGGAAATATTAAATTAATTATTTTTAACAATTGATGTTAAAATATTACTTCGACTTGTTAATTCTTTCTAAATTGGTCAACAACTAACGGTATAGTTAACGCCATTAATGAAATAAAATAAATGTATTAGGGTGTTAATATTGCTAAAACAAAGTGATAAAAAAAAACGCAATCTTAATTTTGTTTTTCTTCTCTTTCTTACTACATCTCTGTTCTTTTAATCCATTAAAAAAATGGTATTATATGGGGTTGCCTTAAAATTATTTCTATTTTAAAATAATTAAAGTTTCATATTAAAATATATGAAACATTAAAGTAATGTCTTTTTTTAATCATGGAGTATGGCATAAAAGTTGAGTATTTATTTCATGATATATTCCTTTCATTTCTGATACAATCAAGATTAGGGATTACATTAATATTCACACTCGCTTAGTTATACTAACAAAACCGGATATTTAATAAGTTTTCTAGACAAGAATTTTGTTTCAAAAAATTACATAAATATTCCCACAGTGAGATAATTAAACTAATTTTTAATGAAAAAATTAAATTACTAACATATTTTTAATACACTATTTTCTCTTTTAGCTCTTCAAAATTAAGGATGATCAAAGTGAAGTTGTTAAAAAGAAAAATACCAATATAAAATGTTCTTGCTTTGTTTTATTCAATGTAGTTTATTTGTTTTATACTTATTTTTAAAGAGAGACAAAATTTATATTGTTATAGTTAAGTAAATTGAATGGTACTCAAATTAATATGTTGAATGTCATGTTAATTCTCTCATCATCTATTTTAGAATCGGATCATTGTTATAATTGACAATCTAAATATTTATTTTAACCGATTGGATTTTTAAATTGGATAAGTTTCCATATAATCCATAAACTTTTTTAATTGTTAATGCTTTTGTCGTCATGGGGTCAATTAAGAAAGATAATATTTTCTAACTCATTTTATCATATACTGAAATTAAATTATGTTTGCTCTAGGTTCTTAAATTTTGAACAGTTTTTGGATTTAAAATTTTTGTTTTGAGGATGATCATCGGAGATAAGGGAAGTTATTTATATTATTATATTTTATGTGGTCATATCATATTAAATTTTATGTAAACAAGTATTAAATTTTATGTAAGAATTGTGGTTGATTGAAAATTTGTTTGAATGCATAAACTTAAATATTATTGAGTTATATATATATATATATATATATATATATATATATATATATATATATAAAATTAAGATAATAGATAATGTATAAATGTACGACTTGTGTTGTAATAAAAAAGACTTTTAGATTAACATAAAGTTTTGTTAATATATACTTTGCACCTTGTAAAATGATCTTTACCAGAGTGATCTTTACAATAATACACATGCTTTAATATATTTTGGCAAATGCTAAAAACGATACGAATTAAAACAAAAATATTTATTTTAATGCATACAATTATTATTTTTATGATTCTAAACACGCTTAGTATAACTTGTAATATTTTTTTAGTTCATTACATTTGTCCTCTTAACTTTAAAATTGTTTTTTTATTGTTGTAATTTAAAGAACTCGCTTTAGTCTCTCTATGAAATAAATTTTACTCTGTTCAAAGTATAATATTTTTTAATTTTATTTTCTTATAAATCAGCATAGATGATAAAAGTGCAATAAAGATTTATTTTAGATGTATATTAATTCATGATATTATTTAATATTTTGTATGGATCATTACATAATGAAATAGATCATCAAAATATTAATATTATAAGGATTATATATGTTTTTGGTTTCTTAATTTTACTTCAAAATTAAAATTAGTCTTTCCTTCAAATTTTGATTAAATTTAGTCTTAGGAATATGTGAATTTAGTTTTCTTAATCAAATTTAACTATATTTAATCTTGTTAAATTTATTTGATAGTTCAATTACGTTTCACACTAGTTTTTAACTATGATTAAAGCGAATATACATAAAAATATGCAAGTAACTTAAATATTATAATAAAATACTTTTGAAACGTCAAATAAATTTAATAAAATTTGATAAAAAAACTTTATTTATGCTTATATAAAATTTGAGACTAGATTACATCAAAATTATAAGAAAAAAGACAAATTTTAATTTTTAATTAAAATTAAGAATAAAAAATCATATTTAACCCATTTAATAAAATACGAATGTACATATTTGATCAATAATTAAATTATAATAAAGATTTATTAATTATTATTGTTATTATTATATAAGGATCACATACTGCACCATCTTTGAACAGAAGGAACAGTCAAAACAGTGGAATTTTGAACTGAAGAAACAAACAGAGGGTAAATTCGTCATTTCAACTCAGCAGCGGCCCGTTTGTGTGACCGTTAATAATGGCGTGCATGACTGATGGAGCCCACAAATTCCAGCTCTCTCACTGATCATTAACCAAACGCATCCCACAGTGTCAGCCAGCTGTAAAGGAAATAGGGTTTCCCATAATTTAATCAATTCAGAGGGACAAAACCGTCTTTTCCGCACTCTCTTTTCCTTTTCTTTTTCCTTCACATTTTTTTTTCTTCTTCATTTTGTAGCTTTGGTCTCTCTCACAGACACACTCTCTTTGTTCTGTTCCTTCCTTCTAGAATATAATAAATCCACGAGAGAAGCCCGAAAATCTTTCTATTCTGGAGAGAAAATTTGGATGGTGAAATTGGAGGGTTTTCCAGGATCCCGAGGCCGAATCTCGGTTCAATTTACGGAGAGGGAGAGGAACAACAACACCCGTTATTGTTGTTGTTGTTGATTCTCGAATCGTTTAGAGAGACCCAGATAGGTAAATAGCGTTTAGAGAGAGAAAGGTGAAGTGGGGTTGTGGAAAGTTTGGGTTTTTGGTGTGTTGTTGTGGTTGGCGGGTGTGAAAGGGAAAGATGACGGATGTAGTACTGTATATATACGATGTGACGAATAGTGGATCGGAGAAAACGAACAACACCATTGTTCAGATCAACAAGATCTTCAAGGATGGGATTGGTCTCGGAGGCATCTTCCACAGCGCCGTGCAGGTCTTCTTACCCTAACTTAGTTATTGTTTGAGTTTCACTGTTGATTCGATCTAGGTTTTGTTTTGCTTATGTGTTGTGGGGAACTTGATTGGTTTATGCAAATGTTGAATGGGTGAGTGTAATTCTCCAATGTGGGACTCCACTGTTAGTTTGGAATTTCATCGAGTTTGGTTGTTGTTTGCATGAAGCAGTGTATTTGAGATTTGAGAAACAGCGATTAACTCGGTACCTAAGTGATTGTCAGTTATGTAAGCTATGATTAGAGTTTAGGATTTTGCAGGTATATCTATGGTGCAGTTATAAATATTTTTTCATACTTCAGCATGTGTTTTTGCTGTTGGATTGAGAAGTTTGAAACTTGTAGTTTGCAGATATACTGGATGTTGCTTCTGGTTGTTTCTATCTTTATTGTATATGTTGGGGCCAGCCCTGGATTGTTATGGAAGATAAGTGTGTTTAAGGCGGTTTTTGGTTCTGTGGAGTGTGTCGTTGTAACTAGTTAACTGTTATGGGTGAGAGTAGTAGTCATTCTGAAGTGAAGAGAGAAAATTAAGATATGTCCTAAATTAGTCTGTGTGATGTATGTATATGTATATTTGTCTTTCTATTAGAATGGAGATCTTTGACATCATTTGTTGGCACGATTATCAGACTGACGTTAGGATCTCTTTCTCCGAGTCTGCATGGACTAGTCATTCTGGTATATGTGATCGTTGGCTTGATCCTGTCATATGAAATCTTAGTTTGGGTATTTTTAGTTTAACAGAAGGAAGTGTAATTGCATTATTATAGTGGATTTTAGGAAGAAGTATGGCATTTTTTTTGGGCGTGATTAATGCTGAAACCAAGGGGACAATGACAAAAGTAGTTTCAGACCAGTTTATTATGCCTCTGGGCTTTGATACTTCCCAACCCAACAACTTTCCAAGCTTAAATTGTTGTAAACCAAACTTGAAGTTCTTGCCATTTTTATTAATTGCGTCTGTTAGATGTAATTATTTATTTCCCTTTAGATTTTAAAATTACGAGGAATACAATTATTTCTTTTTATCGTTCAGTTAGCACTTTGGCACTCCCAGTGTGCAATAGCTAAAGGAACTTATCTGTCTGTTTGAGATTGAAAATCGTCTTCTATTTTTACCGACTTCTACTTTGGAAATATGGTGACGCACTTTCTTTATCTTGTCATCCAGCTTAAACAGAAACTCTTTCCCTCACCATATAACTCTTTTTGTTGTTTTATCTGTTCATGTTTTAGCTTACATCTTTTGGCCCAAAAATTGTTTATCATTGACGCACTTTTGTTTCCTTGACATATGGTATACTTGCTTTTTTTTTTTTTAATTTTGTGCTTACATAGTAAGATTGTTTGTTCTGCTATGACAGGTTTATGGAGAGGATGAATGGTCATTTGGATTCTGTGATCAAGGAACCGGAGTTTTTAGTTGCCCTTCTGGAAAGAATCCAATGTATACATTTCGTGAATCCATTGTTCTTGGGAAAACAAACTTTTCCATTTTCAAGGTGAATCAAATATTAAGAGAACTTAGTAGAGAGTGGCCAGGGAGTTCATATGATCTGCTGGCCAAAAACTGCAATCACTTCTGTGATGAATTCTGTGAAAGGCTTGATGTACCAAAACTTCCAGGTAAATATCTAACTAAAATGATACTTGTACAGTGTTCATTCTTGTTTCCTAAAAGATGACCTGGTGATATTTTGGACACATAATGTAAATTCTATGGTATGTGTAAGGCCCCAGGAGTTGGTAAGTCCTATGAAACTCAGTTATAGGCCTTTGGTTTGTAATCAGATAACAGAAAAAACGAAAGGGAGTTAGTTCAGTGGTGCAAAATGGGAAATAGAAGTGGAAATTGGAGATCCCATTTGAATTAAGATGGGTAATTGAGCAATGGGATTCAGTTCTTGTGCTTTTTATTAGTGCTGTGGGAGTGGACTTAGCTCTGTGGGTCTTGCAGAAGGCACCTCTATTATACATTCTTTATGAATACAGTTTCTCTATCCCTTCATTTACTCGTTTCTGACAGTATGCTAGACTTTACCAATAAAGTTTGTGGTTGAAGTACTGTTTCTCCCAGATAAAATATAATACTTTGAGGAAACTCTATTCAAATTAGATAGTTATATGATTGTTATCTTTTTAACCCGTGTTCCATTGAATTCAACTTTTTATTAATTTTAGTATATATAGAACACATCTATTTAGTTCAATATACATTTTATATTGAAAAACATAAATGCCCTCGGATTGCAGATATATGTATTGTAGGAAGTTGGCATTAGGAAGGTAGTTTAGTCAAGGCAAATGATATGCACTCAAAAGAACTGATATTAGGGTGAATCGATAATTTGCCACTTGCCATTTGAAATTTATATGTAAAGTGGAGATGTCTTAAGCAATGATCCATCTGGTGAATTATTGCTTCTGTTCTTTACTTTTTTTTCATCTTCTACTTTGTAATCTTACAGCTTCCGTGACAGGTTGGGTTAATAGATTTGCCAATGCTGGTGATACTGCTATGGAAGTGGCTGGAAACACTGCATTACGGGTACGAAACAAAGTTCATAATCCACCAAGTTATGGTGTTGTGTTAACTATTTGTTGGAATTGTCTCATCATAACCTGACTCTTGTTCTTTTGGCTTGAACACTTCATTTAAGTAGTCATTACTTATGATTAGTATTGACATATTTTGAGAAACTCAGTTGCACTGATGATGATTGTAACCTGGTGATTGCAGTTCCGGCAAGCTAAAACCGAGATTGTGTCAGCAAGCAAAGTAGCATACAGGTTCCTCTTAGGTGTTACGAATAATGTTACAAATAACGTTAAGAATGGTCCCGAGTCCCCTAACAACAATTCAAACAGAGGAGGGTCCCCTAGATTTCAAACTGCTTGGTTGAAAAGTATGATCACTAATGGTGCAAAACCATCTACCAGTTCTGAAGCTGAGGATCAGAATGGAATTACCCCTCTACAGCCAAAGCAAGAAGATGAAAAATCAATGCTACATAGTTCATCTTCACACGATAGTTGAAGGCTTAGAGTTATGCTGTGTAATGTAATTTGTAAGAGTCAAAAAAAAGTAAACAAAATTTTACATGCTATTCATTTCTGTATCAAATGTAAAATTTCGTTCCTTTTTTCAACTCAAATCATGTGTTACTGATGAACCACTTGTACTGTTTAGTTTGACCTTAATTGATGTTTGATGTTCGTGATGATGATACAACAACGCCTATTTTATCTCTTCAACTAATTTGGCCTAACGTTGTTTTTGACAAACTCCTTTAGTAAATGCATCACAAGTTCATAAAAGTGAAGTTAAGCTGTTGAAGGACAACAGTAATAGGTATCTTTAATATTTAAGTTTTCTCTTATTGTGTTCTCCTACCGTATCATTTTATTTGATCAAATTATATTTTTAGTTAATGAATTTTGAAGTAAATTCGGTTTAATTTTCAAAATTTCAAAATTATTTATTTTCAACTTAAAGGAGAAAAACTTATTTAATTTTTAACTATCAAATTTGAGGGACTAAAATATTTTGAAAAACTGCTTTTAGTTCCCAAACTATAAATCGGATTTCTAAAATTGGACTAAACTATTTTATTTTAATTTAAAGGGCTATTATTAAACTTATTTTAATTTTAAGGACTAAAAGTGTATGCCAAGAATTTAAAAGATAAATTTCTATGCACAAGGTCTTAATTGACCGGGACAAAGTTATACTCTGTCAAATTGTTAGAACTATGATCAAGGTAGCATCAAACATGCAAATGGCACAAATTATAATGCGCCTTATCCATAAGATAATGTTAGCTCTTTTCAAGTGCCAAAAGTCTATTGTGTGAAAGCTATGAACTCCCCAAATAAAAGAGGCCATTTATTTCTTTTATTTTCTTTCTCAAAATGATTTTTTTTTAATCGCCAAGTCATAATTCTTAATATTTTGTCAGTGGAGAAAATTGAACTTAAATCTCTCTTATTTTTTCTTTTAAACTTTTCAAATCAACTTTATAACTCCCAAATGTTAATAGGAAGAGTTGAATCCACAACTTATTTCACCCTTCTTTCCGACTTTTATCACCAAACCAACCTAATAGCTCATTTTTTTCTCAAAATGGATGATAAAGACATAGACTACTTGAGAAACTTTAGATCACTAAAATGAATTTTGTTCCACTCCACAAAATCTTTTATACATGTAATATTATGTCACTTTCGATCATTGAGGAACTGCATAGATGCTGTCTATCTTTTGGTGATAACAGTAATGTAAACCTAACCTTTCAAAAAAGGCCAAGATAAAAGTTTACACTTTGATCTTATGGGAGTATGATATGCCAATGTTAATCCTTCCCTCCTTTTAATCTTGAGTATTGTATACTCTAATCACTTTAAATCTATACGGTTTCTATCATCTGATTATAATGGTGACACCTCATTTTCAGTACTCAGATGTCAATGAAGTATTCAAATGGTGACATCTCTCTAGTTTCTGGTTTGCAAGGGAATACCTTTGTGAATAGGCCAACCAATCTCTTTGATTTAAGGTAGAAACACCAAAGTTAAAAGATGCTCCAAAATTGAAGGAATGAATTGTTTCTTCTTTTTTCCTGCATTATGTTTTGCTAAATAGATTTTAAGCTTAACTCAATCCTACAAAATCAGTTTGTAAGGTGAGGTTTGCACATATTTATTTATTATAAATTGACTTTATCTCTAATCGATGTAGGATTTATAACATTTTCAAACTATAGAGGTACGTGTCCATCTCACGGTTTAAATTTCACCAAATGGTGAGGAACTAACAACAAAATTTTATGCTATGTGAACATATTCTACTGAAGTCATAGAAGGACAGCGTGCAGTCTAACTTTCCTGCATTATAGTATTATTCTTTGATTAATAATTAAACCAACACAAGCAAATAGAGAACCTATTAAAATGTGATGAAGAGCTATGCATCATTAAGGACTGATTCATTCAATCTCTGGTCTTTAGAATACAATAATATTTATTTATTGATAAAGTTTGGCAAGACTTCTTTGTTGGAAGCTTTGACTAAAGATTATTAGTTCCACCTTTTCCAACTCTCCAAGGGGTGTGCGTGTGAAGTGTATGCTTTTAAATATGAGGCTAGTGAACTAAAATTCAGTTAGACCTAATTTTCAGGCAGCCAAAATGTAATTAACAGTAAAACAAAAGATGAGCCGAACCAACAGGAACAAGTCCATTTCTCTTACTGATATTTTATCATTTTTAAGATGTGAATCAGACAACTTTCCATTAGTAGTGCACCATTTCCCATAAGGGCAGCGAAATAATTATGATTTCTACGTAAGATGTTTAGGTAAAACAAGCAAGATCTTAAAATTGGTATGCTTATCTACATGAAACCACATTTAAGCCTAATCATTCAATTTCCTTCCCTTATATTCTGTTAACAACTAAACATTCTGTTATACCGTACACAACTTGTGTGAAACTGTAAAATGCTCAAGAAGTGTTTTATCATGTTAGTTGGAGGATAAATAAGAGGCTATAGGGTTTAAAACCAAACAGTATTCAACCCTTTTTAAAATTGAAAAAGGCACCGAAGTTGTTTATCGACGATTTTGGTTCCAAACTTGTACAATATGCCTATGATGAACCAAATCAACTTAACGTGAATTATTTATCAATTGGGCTACTAAACTGCTAATTTTCAATCTTAATTGGAGTGTGTTTGATGTTCAAGATTCCATAATCAAGACATAATTGACGTGGAATTCGCTTATGTTATTGATTAATTTCACAAATATGGTCTCTGTGAATTTCAATCAGAAATTCATACATTTCTCTCCAAAATCTATATTTTTCTGTTTTTTATAAGGGTGGAATGATGTGTGGTGAAAAGAAAAAGTATGAAAATGGAGAAGATGTAGAAGGATGTAAAGACATGTTGAAGTGGATCACTGACAACATAAATTGTAGTAATGTAAATTGTAAGAAAAATAAATTACCAAGGATAGAAAGGATAGAACAGAAACTAGTAAAGAGAATCTATGAAAGCGGTAACCTAAATTGTTACATTCATCATTGGATTTTGGATTTTTCATTTCTCCTGTTTGTAATGTTCAGAGAGTGTTTGAATTGTATCCATAAATTGTCACCTCAATTTTAATTTGAATGGCCTATTTATACTTCTCCCATTTTTTCCTACGGGCTTTATTCCTTTCTCGACTCTGTTTGGCACACGCTTCTCTTGATGCTATCTACTATGATGCACTGATCAATAAGCTCTCTATTACCCTTTGTTCATTTGAACATCCCTTCTTTCGATCCATTCTTTTCTTACATCATATCATTCCCTTTGATCCTCTTACTTGGATCCTCTCCTTCTACGTCCCGATCTTTTATGCGCTTAACAGTAGTATAGTATATCAGACAGAACTTAGCCCATTACTTACGAACTGAGATACCAATAAATGTTGAACAAATCTGAATCTTCACTTTCTCTCAAATGCTCACAGAAAAAAATTAAAAGCAAATTAGTTTCATAGTTTCTATCATGATTATGATCCGCAGTAAGAAAAGCATGAACTTTGCCTCTAACTTCGATCCAACTGCTACCTGGAATCCTTTTCATCCCTTTTTCCTTCATTTCAGTCCTTACAGTTGCGACTTCTGACCACTTACCTGCTGCGGAATGAGCATTTGACATCATCACATATGACGATACATCATCAGGATCTAAAGACAAAATCTTTCTTGCTGCAAGCTCTCCCAACTCCTTGTTGGAGTGGATTTGACAGCCCCCAAGCAATGCCTTCCAAAATCCAAGTCCAGGGTCAAAAGGCACACTCCGAAGAAAATCCTCAGCTTCTGCAAATCGTCCAGAGCGAGCAAGCAAGTTAACCATGCAAGCATAATGCTCAGACTTTAGTAAATTGGGGTTCTCAAACCTTGCCCGATTGAAATAAGAGTAGCCCTCATCAACAAGACCAGCATGATTACAAGCCCAGAGTAACCCGAGAAGGGTAACATCATTAGGTTTATATCCTTCAAGACACATTCTTTTGAAGAAGCTTATCGCTTCAACACCTCTTCCATTCTGTGCATAACCACATATCACGGCATTCCACGAAACTATGTTCCTTTTAACAAGCTTGTCAAACATTAGCAGGCTGTCGTCCATGCTTCCACACTTTGCATAAAAGCTGATAAGAGAATTACCAACAAACTGATCAACCTTGCCCAAAAACTTGATGGCGCATGCATGAAAACCTTTTCCAACTCCAAGGGAAGCTATATTTGCAGCTGCACAAATCACACACGGAAAAGTAGATTCATTGGGTATATATCCTTCTCTAAGCATGCCAATAAAAAAATTCACAGCTTCTTCATTATGACCCGTTTGGCTACACCCACCAACCATTGCATTCCACGAGACAACATTCCTCTCAGGCATCTCATGGAAAACCTGCAGAGCCTCTTCAAATCCCCCTCTCTTCAAGTACCCACAAATTAGAGTTGTATAAGACACCACATTAGGGTGTAGAGTATCTCTGAAAGCCTTCTGGGCATCTTCTGTAGAACCCAGCTTGAAATACAAATCAAGAAGAGGAGTACCAACAAATACATGACGACTAAGGCCAACCTTCATCGCACAAGCATGAAGCTGCCTCCCAATAACAACACTTCCAAGTGAAGTGGAGGAGTTAAGCATGGTTCCAAACGTGAACTCATTGGGTCTAATTTCCGAGGCCAACATCATACAGAAAAGATGGATAGCATCTTTATAACAGTGCCGCTTAACGAAACCTTGAATTATGGTCGTTGCTGAAGCAACAGTTAGGTCAGACATTTCTTCAAACATGTGGCAGGCAACATGGAAAGAGGTTGAATCCAACCCAAATGGATTAATGTCTTTGTGTATAGCTGATACTTTATGCTTATTGGCATGATGGGTTTCAGTAATGTTGCTACAAGAAACAACATAGGGTGCAATCCACGTGTGATCAACGCAGAGTCTAGAAACTATGTTTCTCAATTGAATCTTCATTCAATATTATACTAAAGTTTTCACATTGATGTTGTTCCCTCCCAAGTCACAACCTTTTGCTGCACCCTAGGAATAGTGTAGTCTGTGTTGTATTTTTCTCAAATCAACGTTGTGTTTTCGTGTATCTACGTTTTTTCCTGCATGTAACCATGGCCGATGAATTTGGTTATATAAACTCGAGTTTAGTAAATATAAAAGTAATATTAAAATTTTATTAATTATATATGTCTTTTTTTTTTTTTACAAGAATAGATAAAAATTGATGTAAACAAAAACAAATAACAGTAGAAAATAAATTGCGTGCACTTTTTTTTTAAGGGAACAATGTTAACTATGTTCAATTTGAACTTGTTAGATTGATTGAAATCACATTGATACATGTTATATTAAAATAATTAATTTCTAATATCAAATCAAGAAAATATAAAAAGTGTTAATGTTTCAATTGTAATTAAAGTAAAAATTTTATATTATCAGCTCATTTATTGCTTTTTATAGTAAGGAGACACAATTTGGTAACTTTTAACCTAACATATTTACCTAACAATTTTGTTGGTCAATATGCTTTTTTAGTTAATAACTTTTTATACAAAACCTTTTACCTTTCTGATTCTGATGAAAATAAATAATAAACCTAATAAATTATTTGTTAGTACTTGATCCATGATTTTGTGAACCTATAATTTAACATTTCTTTTTCATCCTTCTCAATCGATGATTTTATTAATGTACTTTAATTATTATCTTAGCATTCTAATTGGCCATAATAACTCGGTATATTTTTCTAATGTAATTTTGTCGTGCGTGCCATAATAGTTCGCTCTCAACTTAAGAATTTATACGAGTTTACCTTTCAAGAGTTTGTCTGAATTTAGTTAAAAAGAATTGATAGCAATTTGACTATTATGAAGGCACGGCACAAAAAATCCATTAGAAAATCTAAATTCTTAACTCAAAAGTTTAATAACTTTGAATATATCCAATAATAATTTAGAAGATCGAAGATAAAATAATGTTATTATATTAAATAGAGAAATTTAATTTAAGAATGATATATTTGCACACTTATTTTTTTTCATTCTAATTTGTTTTATAACCAAATTTTCTTTATTACTAGGAAATTTAATTAATGTTTAACGTCAATATTATACGTTAAATAATTTTGGGTTCTTCAAATTTTCAGATATAATTAATCATTATTTCTGATGATAAGTACTTTGTATCTATTAAAAAATGTATTTACGTTATACCAATATATTTTTCTTGTTTGACAAATCTTACAATTAAATAAAAATAAGTTATAAAAATACAAAGTATATTAGATATATCAAATGAATATTCAGGAATCTTCACTGAGAAATTTCCTTAGGAACGAACACTGAACGAAACTTCCAATGGACAGCGATTAAAATTTGCACATGCAAGAGTGGACCCTTGAAAACAAAATGCTTAACTTTATCCCAAACCATACATTTTTAGTATTTGAATTTTCCGTGAAAATGAAAAAAAAGCAACATGATTTTGAAAAATATAGAGATGAAATCCACTCTGTATGATAGTACTAGTAGAGAGATTAGAGAGGGGAGAGGTCATTATCAAAATGAAATCCTGAAAGTGATAAGATAATCCAAGAGGCACATGGCAATAGTATCAAAATGATGAGGGTCCACTGGTGTTGTTGTATTTTTCGAAATCAGCTCAAAAAGTCACTCCACACAGGAAATTAGAAGCCTCACATTAACATAAAGTTAAAAGATAATGAATAATAAAACATTGGTCACACTGCTGCAACATTTCAATCACAACTGAAGCAGAAAGTGTTTGACATGGACAAGACTCATAGTTATAACATCATCATATATATACACGCATATATATCTTCAATCAAAGCAGCAAAAGACTTCATCCAGTCACCACCACAAACAGTTATTCTTAGTTTCTATCGTTCTTAATTTCTATCACCTCAGCATGCATGCCCTTAAAAACTTAAAACAGAATCCTATCTTCATCTGCTTCCTCAGCAATCTGCAGAGCTGAAACTGCTTGTGCTGCTATGAGATCAGCAGAGAAACCTGCAGGTCCCCATCCTGCACCTTCATATAGTGGTTCGTTCATGTTTTTCTCAAAAGGGTCTGATGAGAATGACCATTCTCCATTTTCACCACCACCCCACTTGCAACCATATCTGTATGCATCAGAGACCCAACCCACTCTTTCAAAAGACCATCTTCCACCATCTAGATGAGGAAAGCAACCATTTTCTCCACCCACAGAGATGCCCCGGTTGCAGTTCCAGGTCTTGCATCCACCATTTTCTATCACAACCTTACAGGAATCGTCCGAGTCCTCATCAAGTAAAACATGCAGAGCAACAGCCTCAGCAATGGCAGCACCCTCTTCGTCGAGTCTCTGCTGCTCTTCTTTCTTTTTCTGTTTCTTTTTCTCCAGTTCAGAAATAATGGCTGCAGAAGTAGCAAGTGCTTTTTCCAACCGCCTCTTCTTCTTCTCAGCCTGTTTCAGACGATCCAATTCGTCTTTCACCTGCTTCTTCTTCGCCTTTCTCACATGTTGCCCTTTATTACATGCCATGGTATCCATAGAATTTACTGCACCTAAATAGTAAATACTAAAGTGATGTCTTTGAGAGATCCTTCAAGTGAATTTCTTTAGAGCTGTATACATTTTTTTTTTTTTTTGTAATACTTTTCCACTCTTTCCCTAATTGTAATGCTAAATATGTTCTAATTAGTTGAAGTATCAGGACTAATGCTATTGATACGTTGCCAACCACTACACCCACTCAGGTCTGTAGGAGTACCTCATTTTGCGAACTATGCAATCCCAAACAGAAACAACAGGAGCCAGCATCAGAGAAAATTCATAAGCACTCATATGACTTGGCCTCATTCTTCCTAACTTCCCACAACCCTTGCATTTGCCCATCCTGAAAAATCTACAAGACTATTAATAAATCCGTATGCTGCAATTACACTCGTGTTCGGGCACACCCTTCCCAACTGCAGAGTAAGCTACAAAGAGCATGCGAATCATCAAAATCTGTAAGTGCTCACAAAAACAAAGAGACACGACTCATTTACAGATAGAGAATCATACACAGCCCAAAACAAATAAATAGAGATACTAGAAGAGCAAAACGAAACACACAAACCAACAACAGCATGAATTTGTCTCAAGAACAAATCAAAATTTCATTATAAAGTATAGAATTAAACTATCTGAATATTATGAGAGTGGCGCAAAGATATAAAGAACATGTAATCAACTGGAACATCTAAGTTTGAATTGTCATATTGAGCATGTTTAGACTCAAAACTTCAGAAACAACGCATTTGTGCACATTAAAGGACTAACAAAATTACTTTATTCATGAAAAATGTAAAACGGCAACAAGACGTAGCCAAGTATAAGTGCAAATACTGAACTGAATTTTATACCCTAATGACTTGTTGAGAAATGAAAGGTGTTGGGAGGGATGGAAATTTAATTTTAATAGACAATAGTTACATCTATATGTCACACATTTCATTCTATATCAGTCCTAAATAAAAATTAACGAATGATTCAAAAGCAGGTAAACTCTTTATTACAATGTGAACATTCACTTTAGATACTATTAGCCAATTGATTATCAATTCACCATCCACCAACACCACACCCACCTACAACCTAAATCCAAAATGAAATAACAAACACTTAACTAAAACATACATAACCTAGCTTGTCCGTTAATGAAAGACAAAAATGCATGAACAAGATTCAATTGCTGGCATAAAAAAAAACACTCGGGAAATATGACGCCAATTATTTATCCTCACTGTGATTGATTTGTTGATTTTCCATATACAAGAGCACAAAACACCATTTTTATTTCTCCCGCAATTCAATTTGCAACCAAACCAAAACTAACAAATCCAATACCCTATAGAGACCAGATCCGCCCAATTAACAAGCAACGCATAAATGAACTCAATTCAAGTAAAATCGACAAACACACCACAACAAAAACCACAAGATCTACCTAAAACACCAAATTCAAACACTCCAATAAAGAATTAAGACACAGATCCAAAATCCCATAAAATTCTTCACACCCGTAATTCACCAAAAAGAAAAAAGAAAACCCCACAACCAAAATCAAAGGAACAGCTATAAAAACGCGTGCTTTGAATCAGGAAACGGCGAATCGTACCTGTAGGAATGGCATAGAGAGCAGAAGAAGGGTTTCACCAACGATAGACACAGTTGAAGAGTGAGATAAAGCTGAATAGACAAAAGGGTATCGCTGGTGACGATGGAATTGGTTGGATCTGAAGGAAACGTAGGTGGGTAAGGGAAGAAAGTGAAAAAGGTTTGTGCTTTAAGAAAGAGAAAACCGAGGAAAAAAAAAAGAGAGAAGGAGAGAGCGAGAGAAACATTAAAATAACCGATTACACAAGGAAGGAAAGGGGACAGTGGTGTGAAAGACGAATGAGAAAACGACACGTCACACAAAGTGCCGAAAGGGTACTCTAGATTATATGACTTTTCTTGTTTTGACACGTAAGGCTTGTGAAGGACACGAAACTGTGTCGTGTCATTGACAGTTTGGGAGCACGTGGCACTATCATGAAGGGTATATGAGGTGTCGTAATTAAGGGTAGGTCCCTTTTAGAAGACAAATCCTAAAACTCTTTTTCTTCCATTATTAAATTGTAATAAATGCTAATTATGAATATTTTATTTGTTACTCGAAAACTAATTTACAATTACCACGAATGTAGCATAAAACGATAAAGCACGAATGTACCATAAAACGATACAAAATGCTAATTATGAATATCTTAATTTCAATATATTTTCTTCTTAAACTTATATTGCTTTGATTAGTTAAATGACATTTAATAACGTAATATTATTTTCATAACTGTTTTTCTAGTATCACATTTTTTTTATAACTTTATACTTAAATGATAAATAATCCTTTATTATGATGACTGTTTTTTGTAATTATATTAACTATTTGTTTTATTACCCTAAAAAATATCATCACACAAAAACAACATGCTTTGTTTTCACGAGTAAGTATTAAGTTTGTTTACTTTTCTAAATGAAACTAAGTTCCATGAAAAGACATATTTGCTTAGTGGAAACTGTTTTTACTTGTTTCACAAATACTCCAAACAAAATACCCTCTAAGAAAATACTTGTAAGAAAAAAAAATGGGAGTTTATTGTAGAAATTGTATTTTAAAACATTTTTTTTTGTTAATTTAACTTTTATGTGGAATTAAAATTAAACAAAAATTGTTATTTATGTTAGCAAAAATTTAGCAACATTAACTCTCGTAACCAAACTAAGTTTCAAGTTAGAGAAACTAAACAAATTTTAAATTTGGAGACTAACATTTTTTTTAATTTGATGTACTTAATTTTTTTTAATTGTGAAAACAAAAGAAAAACTTGAATCAAATTTGTGAAGCAAAATGGTGTTTAAGATGTAGGTGACTCAGTAAAAAATGCATTTGATAATGTGATAATTTGTTTGAGTTTGGATTTTCTACTACTTTTTTAACATTGTTTCTCTATTAATAATCATTAATTTTAAAATTTTAAAATATATTAAAATTATTTTTAAAATATCAAAACAATGTACATTTAATGTTGAGTATATAACCGTATAAAAAATAACTCATAAAAATCGAACTCTAATTATTTATATATCTTCTATTAGCTCCTTCATCATCAGGATGGTATAAAAAGCATACATCATCAGAATTAACTATATTATATAATTTTCTTATAACTTTTTTAATATAATGTGTGATTTTTTTTTTTGAAAAAAGAACTGAAATGACTTAAATAAATAATTATTCTTTATGAGTAGTTATGCATTTATATTAGTTACAAGAGTATAAAATGTTGTAGTTATCGATTGTGTGTGTAAGTTCGTCTAATTAATCCTTTACAAGAAAAATCATAAAAGAAAAAAGGAATTGGATGCGATTCATATTACTATTTTTTTTTTCAAATATAACGGATTATTTATTGAATATTTAACGATCATAATTAATTCAACTATTTTACTTTAAAATTAAATATTTTTTATTTTAGCATTATCTTCACCTCGCACTTGATCAAGATATTATGAATTCAACTAAGTTCAATCTTGTTTAAAACATAATTGATATATTGTGATGAATAAATATTAAAATAGAGTATATATTTTATTTATTTCAAATTGTTGATAGCGAAAATTGAGTCGAAGAGTTAAAAAATTTCACATTAGTCTCTTTAATGTTAGAAAAAGAAAATTGTTCATTGAGAAATTTATCTAATATGAAACTGATGTGCAAAACATCATTATATACAGTTGAAATTCAGGTAAAATTGAAATCTCAATTAACTTAACACCTCAATTTATAGCATTATGGGTAACTCATGAAAATTTATTAAAGACAATAAAAAAAAAGTTCAAAGTTTGTGAGAATCAAATCAAATCTAAATGTCAAAGAGAATCTATGTATAAATAAACTAAACTTATCTATAAAAGGTTATATGTTAAAAAACCATGGAATATAATATCGCCATATAGAATCTCAAATAAGTAGTAAACGATTAGTGAATTGATTAGTATAATAATCTAGTCTAGAGAATTTAGAATATTAAAGTTTTTATGGATGTCAAAAACAAACATTTTCTATATAAAATATGTCGAGATTTTCAAAGCACTCTCATTTAGAAGGAAAAGCTTGAATCACATTCTAATCAGAAGTTTATTTATCCTTTTATTTATATCAACTTTAATGCATGTATAATAGTTGAAGGATTTGAAAATAGTTTATTTTGATGTCTATTATTCATGAAAAATAATAAACTAATATACCTAAAAATTATGATTATCAAAGTTTAGAGTTAATTTGAAAACTCGAAGAAATTTATTTGTTTAATTCAATTGATATGTGTGTAAGTATGTTTGAGAATGAATTCGAATAGAATTAGCAAACTTGAACTAGACTTGATAGTTCAAATTGAGTGAATAAGTCATAATCAAATCTTCTTCTCACATTAATGGTCTCGTTCTTTGTTTTGTGCATTCTTTTATAATTTTGTTGCACTTCTTCTATAACTTTGTTTATTCTTAGGCCATCCACGTCTTCCTCCGCAATGCATATAACATGTAACAAGTAGTGTTGGGTGTGACTTTAGCTAACATGCCACTTGGCTTATTTCTCCTTTGATTATTTGAAAGAAAAATTATGTATTTATTTTAATTTTTTTTAAGAGGGACATGTTTTTAATACATTTGGGACTACTAGGGTTTTTGGAATACCTTCATGCTCCTCCTTGGTTATTTGAAATTTTCCATTATTCAAAAGCTTTTTAGGATCTCCATGACAATGATAGTTAGGTTATATATATGAAATGTGTATGTATATGTATGATGACCATGGAAGCAGAATGTTCTACTTCGACAATGGAAGATTTCACTTTTTAACCCATCATTTATTCTTGTGTAACACATAATTATAACAAGTGGACATGACAATCACAAAAACATAGGGTAAGTTAGTATATTACGAGCTCAGAGTTTATTTTTCAAACAAGCATTTCATATTAATACATAATCTTATATCACATATAAACAAATATATTGCATCATGTAAACCACACAAATATACCTATTGACATTATACCTCTACTTTACTTTTGGAAGACATGTGTCTTGAATTGGACTTATAGATTATACACTTGTCATATGGACTCTCGTAGCTTTTAGCTAATACCTAAGTTCTACTTGATCTCACATCTCAGGACCTAAGTCTTTGTCATATGACATGGTTAATTCTAAATAGCCTCCTTGAAATAATTCTTTTCCACATCGGTCCAAGTTATAGGAATATCTATCAACTCTCACCACCTAAATATCTTCATCTATGTGAGTTCAAATATTTAGTAAAGTCTAGATAATCTTGTCAAAGAATCCCTATTCAATACACCTCTTAAAACCACACAACATAGTATTTCCTCCTTGGAAACACTACACAACCTCGCACATGCACACACAAATACACATACACACACATATTCGCAATAAATTATGGCTTCATTCCCTAACTTTACTTGGCTTATCATATAAGATCCGGGAAATTTAAATAATTAAATTAATAATTATTTAATAAATGCGGGTAGGGGAAGCCTTTATGGCACTTAATGTTAATTATTATGATTTGGAAAAGTACTAGTTCAAGTGATTGAAAGTACTTTAATTGTGTGAGAGGATTTGGGTTCGAGTCCTATGTATGCCTTTGTGTGTTATTTTAATTTATGCATTATTTCGTAGTATATTTGAATGATAGACATGATAATATAATCCTAAAATTTTAGGAATTATCACAAATGTGAATTGGTTGAATTGGTTGTGCAACTGACTTGGAATTTGATGGGTTGTGGGTTCAAACCTTGATGAGGACAAATTAATCTCTTTATTTTTGCTATAATACTTGTGGTCTGAATGTGAAAGGGTGGGAAAGCTTACCTAGAGGTAATGGGCAGCCAAGGGAGTTGGAAAAACAGTCCATAATGGCCTTTATGAAAGGTAATAATAGACATTAAAAAGCAAATTTTCGTTTTATTTCTTTTTACCACAATTAGGAGCCATATAAAAAGGGAGAGTTAGGCAATTAGAAGGGTTTTGGAAGTCTAAAAAATTAGAGTGAGAAAGGATCACGAATTTTGAGTGCGAAAGCGAATTGGGATTGAGAGCAAAGCGGTGGTGGTTGAGAGAGCAAAAAGGGAGGGTTCTAGCTATCACAAAGTTAAGGTTAGGCAACCTTTTGAAGCAAAGATTCACAGGTTAGGGGAGCTCCTTTTCTATGCAACTATATGTTTATTGAGATGAATTTCGTGTATAGTGTAATGAGCAGTAATTATGTACCTTTTGCCATGTGAATTGTTTGACAACATGCTGTGAATTGGGGTGTGGGGTTGTTTTGTTGTAATGTGATAAAACCCTTATGGGTTTGTATGGAAATTATGGAGTTATGTACTGATGATGTGTAAGGTCTGATTTCGTACTTTTGGGTGACTAATTGGTGTCCAAATCATGCGCATAATGTTGTAATCTGGGATGTTTTGTCTGCCATAGTAGAATGGGGTTTTGGGCATGTTGGGATAGGTTTCTGCCTGCATTACAGGGGGGTAAGTGCTACTCTCGCTCAAGCTACCTAGGCTCGCCTTGGCGAGAATAGCAGGAAGAAATTTTGGATTGTGTTTGCATATCTCGCTCAAGCGAGGCATCGCGAAAGGGTGAGGTTGTGCTCGAGGGTCTCGCCCAGGCGAAGAAACCATGTTTTGAGCGACATAGTCCCTCGCTCAGGCGAGAGGTACTCGCCTAAGCGAGAAATCGGGGTAGATGCATGTGTGTTATGCTGTTTTGGCCGCCTAGGCGAGAGAGGTTGTGTTGAGCAAAGAGAGGCCTCGCCCAGGCGAGATGAGCTCGCCTAAGCGAGACTTAGTACGTAATGTTGGTAGCACGCTCGCTCAGGCGAGGAAGCTTAGCTTGAGCGAGACAGGCCTGGTCGCTTAAGCTAAGGCTTCTAGCCCAAGCGAGTGTAGTGCAGTTTATGTGTATTGTTTATACACTTTGATGAAACATGGATCAAGAGATGTTGTGCTATGAGCGGGTAGGTTCATGGATGGTGGATAACATGTGATGGTATGAGCGGGGAGGTTCATACTCGATTACTCTCCTGTGGGGATACGAGCGAGGTAGGTTCGTATGTTTCGTGCTCACAGTTGAGAGATGCTGCGTGCGGGGAGGTACGTAGCTTGTGGATCACATGCGTTAGACTACGGGCGGGTAGGTCCGTAGAGTAGGACTACGAGCGGGGATGTTCGTAGAGGCAGGACCACAAACGGGCAGGTTCGTGTGAGCATCAGAAATCCTGAGTCCAAGACTAACCTTTATTGTATGTTAGTAGTTGAAAAGCCTTGGGGCGTGTTGAGAATGTAACTAAGATGTAATTGTGATACTAAGATTGGGTGTTTTCTATTATTTAATTTATGTGATTTTTATATATATTGTTGAGCTCACCCTTTCTGTCTGTGTTTGACGATGATCGTGTAATTTTACACGGGAGCAGTTGATGATACAGGTAATGCTGCTAACACTCGAGATGGAGAGAGGGACTAGCTGGGAATTAGAGCTAGGGAATTACTATGTTTTAAAGTTTTATTTGGAACTTGTAATAACTTTTGGAATTATTTTTTTATGTATTAAATGATTGTCGCATTGAACATTAAATTTTGTTTTGTTCCCGCGACGGGAATCAATAAAGTTGCGACGTTCAAGCTTCTTTTTATATATTTAAATATTTAATTAAGTAATATCTTTTAGAGATGTTACATATCACACTTATTTATTTTTAAAATCTCAATCCCACTGATTTTCCTTCCAAAAAACACTTTTTCTTAGTCAACAAGCTCACCCAATGAGACTATTTGAGAGTTTTCCAAAAATTCAAGCTTGATTAGCGACTAATCTCTCTCGCTCAGTGAGCTACCCATTGGAGGTACACTTGTCCAACAAGCCATGGGTTGCTCAACAAATAATTCTCCTTAAGCTCTTTAGATTTTCACAATTTTTTTTTCACTTAATAGGAGATTTGACTTACCCAACGATCACTTATTAGAGCTAAAACCCTAAAGATTCATCTAGTAAGTCCAAATCTCACCCTATGAGACCAATCACCTTGGGCTTTCTAGATTTTTTCTTTTAAATAATTTCGCTTAACGACTACTCCATTGATGATTGTTTCAAACTCCTAAAGAGACAATTTCACTAGACTCACCGGTGAGTTTTGGCTCATCCAATGAGTGGAATCTCTCAAACTCTCTAAAATTTCAATTTTTCATTTGTTTTCCTAGCTAATGGTTGGCGCGCTTGACAAGCCTACAAAAAAGAAGAAATTTGACAAATATATCAATTTGGTCAATTGGCTCTAATTGGTCTTTTATCTCTTTTCAAGCCATAACAAATACAATTTAGTTTAAAATTAATCACCTTGCACCAATTAAGCCACGCTAATATACCTATCCTTTAATTGTTCCCCAATCACATATAATCATTCAAATCATAACATTAATCAATTTTCAACACAACTAGTAATACTATACGTGATAAATCATCACATATATATTTCACATCATTAACTCATCCAATCACTACAAAATAAAACAATCAAATTAAATAGCTAGCTTTCTTTACCTAAATTTGAGTTTCTCACTCACAGAACTCCAAGGATCCTAAAGCTCATAGAATGTTCTACCCGAACATAGAAAAATCATATTAATGATTTGAGTACACTCTAACAATTCCATTCAAATAGATATTCATTTTGAGCTCTTAAAGTCTCAAGCAAAACATTCTATAACTACTAAAAGTTGACTCAAGAAAATGATAGAAATGAACTTACTTAAAATGAAATTTTCATCAACTATAATTGTAATTTTCTACGCTAAGACTCTTATGGTACACTTTGATATTCAAACAAATGGATAGATTATTCAAAGTCTTAAAAGATAATTTAAAGAAAAGAAAAAAGAATACTTTTAAAGAGATAGTAATTTTTATAAAATAAACTATTAAATAATTTTTTATTTATAATTTAAGTTTTCTAATAATTTAAAATTTATAACTTTTTCATTTGAAAATAATTTTATAATAAGAAACTAAAAAACTAAAGTTAAAGATTTGTTTAACTACTTTTCAACAATATTAATTTCTAGGTAAAAGAGGAAAAATACACCAAAATAAAGAAAAATAATAATTTGATCCAGAGGATTCCAGATCCAAAACATTAAAACAAACTATCATTTTAAATATCAAATTGTGTTCAAAAGTTACAAACGATGTATGGTTGGTAAACTTATCAAATCAAGTTTATGAATATGTAATTATTTTTGAAAAGTATATTGCAAGTAATATAATTAATTCAAGTTATAATATTTAATTAAAAATCTTCAAATCAAGAGTACCAACTTTTTTAATGTTTATAGGTTATTTCTTTAAAAAATGTTAGTAAAGCCAAATTTGGATATTTTTACGTTCACTTTGTAACAAAACTAGTTGTAAATTACTTTATTGAATCAAATGAGTTGAGATCTTTTCTTTCTCATTGATTTGTGTTCATCCAAGATCAAAGTTCACACTTTTTTGGGTTTATGTTTCTAATTCTTAAAAAAAAGTACACTAATGCAAAAGAAAAAGTTGTTTATGATATTTTGGCATATTCTCCACCAAATTTGATTTTTTTTTTCCTTAAATTTTCTTTTGAAAAAATTAACGATATTTTAAAAGTTTCACATCTACTGCTGTATAAGGTCAAATTCTACCGCATAAATAGATAGAGTGGACTCAAAGTTCAAATATGTAAAACTCTAACTTTAAATCTAAAAAAAAAAAAATCTCTAATGTTTTTTATATGATAATTGTTTGGCCTAAAAAAGTAAGGTCTCAAAAGGTTTGAAAAATAAATTTTAGATAAAAAAACCCTTATTCTTAAATTACTTTAACCTTTCAAACATTTGAGTTATTTATGTAAACAAGGTCATTTTGTTATAATGTGGAAGAATATACAATAAAAAGTTGGTTCAAATATTGTTTCAAAAGTTAATAAATTATTTTAGTAATATAGAAATTAATTATTATATTACTACTTTAATCCTACCTCCATAGATACATCTTACAACCAACGAACCTAAAAAGTTTTATTCCAAAAATCCAACTTTAAAAATTATAGAAAAAAAAAAACCAAAATTGTTATTTTGTGGTTTCTTCTTCATAATTATAAGACCCAATTAAAAAATTTGAATAATTGAAGTGTCTGATAAAAAGCTACTAAATAATTTAGGAACATGTAATATACAATACAAAGGCAGTTATTAGGACTTTTACATTTTTCAAAACATTCCAAATTAAAAAAAATAAAAGCAAAAATAGAAAGAAAACTAACCCCAAACCCATAGCATCAACCACCTCCTCCTCATCCTCCATTTCTCAATTCTCAGTGTTCCCTCACTCACTCTCACTGAGATTCTCTTATTCATCATCTTCTTCTTCTTCTTCTTTTTCTTCTTTTTCTTTATCTTCTTCTTCCCAATGCCACCACTCCACATTCTCCCCGGCGCCACCCTCTTCCCCAACCCTCTCCCCCGCCACCCCTCCAAAACCCTAACCCCCAAACCCCGTCCCCCCTCCGCCCTTCTCCAGTGGAACCGGAAGCCCGAGCTCTCGGGCACCACTCCGCGCGTCACCGTCATCACCTCCGGCAAGGGCGGTGTGGGAAAGACCACCACCACGGCCAACATTGGCCTCTCCCTCGCCCGCTTCGGCTTCTCCGTGGTGGCCATTGACGCCGACGTTGGCCTCCGCAACCTCGACCTCCTCCTCGGCCTCGAGAATCGCGTCAACTACACCGTCATCGAGGTTCTCAACGGCGACTGTCGCTTAGACCAAGCCCTCGTTCGTGACAAGCGCTGGTCCAATTTCGAACTCCTCTGCATCTCCAAGCCCCGCTCCAAACTCCCCCTCGGCTTCGGCGGCAAGGCCCTCACGTGGCTCGTTGACGCGCTCAAGGCGCGTCCAGGCGGCTCCCCGGACTTCATCCTCATCGATTGCCCCGCCGGCATAGACGCCGGCTTCATCACCGCCATCACGCCCGCCAACGAGGCTGTCCTCATCACCACGCCCGACATCACCAGCCTCCGCGACGCCGACCGCGTCACCGGCCTCCTCGAGTGCGACGGCATCAGGGACATCAAGATGGTTGTGAACCGGGTTCGCACCGACATGATTAAGGGCGAGGACATGATGTCGGTGTTGGATGTGCAAGAGATGCTGGGGTTGCCTCTTCTTGGGGTTATACCCGAGGACAGTGAGGTTATCAGGAGCACCAATAGAGGGTACCCTCTTGTGCTCAACAAGCCTCCAACTTTGGCTGGTTTGGCCTTTGAGCAAGCAGCGTGGAGGCTCGTGGAGCAGGATAGCATGCAGGCCGTGGTGGTGGAGGAGCAACCTAAACGTGGGTTCTTCTCCTTTTTTGGTGGGTAGGATTCTTTTTTTATTTTGTTGTGTTTAGGGTGTATAGTTAGCTAGTCGAGATTATTTGTTTTTGCTTTATTGATCGGTTGAGTAATGAGTAAATCTGTTTTGTTGGTGTCTATAGAGAACGGAATTTGATTTTTTTTTTCTCTATATTTCCTTATGATGTTGATGGATTCATGAGAGTTCTTCTCACCAAATTGATTGTTGGGATGTTGGAGCTCTAATGCGATGAACATTTTTTTGCTTTGTTGATGAGTGAAGTTACGATGTGATATGGTGATAGCCAATGAATGGAAAAGAAATTTGTTAAGTTGTTTATAGAGGTTATTATGCCGTGTCTCTGACTGATTTCCATTTGATTGGTGTTACGGTGTTCGCTGAGTGATTGATCTTCCACTTTTTGGGTTCGTTTGATTCCAAAAGAATTCATGTAAGTTGTTTTCTGGTGTTTTCTCTAATTCACAGGTGGTTTTGGTGTTATTTTCTGATTAGAAATGAAATTTCTTCTCAATAATTTAGGTTGAATTAACGCAGGATGACTACTGAGGTGAAATGCTGGGTTAATAAGAACCAAACTTAGATGCAGTTCGTAGAGTCTTGTTAGCCCTATTCTCTTACTAGAATTTGAGTTTCAATTGGTAGTCTATATTGGTTTTCAATGAAACCTTTATTAAGATGATTGCTGAGGTGAAACTTCAATTCTCGCTGAGAACATAACACTCAAAACATCTAAAGAAATCAATTTACCTTTTCTTCTTTTCTTCTAATTGTAAATGGCAGGATAAACTTGCAATAGTGTCTGTGGTTGTGGAAGTGTTTCTGCTGCAGTGCTTGTCCTTGATGGAAGAGGCAACTGTATAAAGTGTCATTTCTAATTTTAAGTTTATTTCGTTAATTCAATTTTCCATTGCTAGTGCATTTCTTTGATTGGATTAATGTCTCTACTGTTTGGCTTTAAACATGGGTTTTTCTCCTTTTTCGGTAGGTAGGAATTTTCTTTTTGTGGTGTTTAAGGTTATCCGTAGTGCGTACAGCTAGTTGGTTGGGTTAATTAGTAAAGGTTCTGTGTTCATTGTTTAATTGATGGGCTGAGTAGTCAGTAAATCTGTTCCGTTAGCGTCTATAATGTACAGTATTTGAGTATATTTAATGCCGTTGATGGTTGAATATTGTAGAAAGTGCTGTGGTTTTTGGAGAAATGTTCGTACTTTTTTTCCTTGTTGATGAGTAAAGTAACGCTATAGTAATAAATGAAAACGAACTTTCTTAAGTTGTTTAGAGGATAAGCTGGTACACCACATTTCATGAATGAAAATGAACTTTCTTGAGTTGTTTATAATAGAGGATATGTCGTCTTCTCTGTGTTTTCTGTTTGGTTGGTGTTTCTGTGTTTATTCACTGAATGATGATGTTTTTTTTGGGTTGAGTAACAGGAAAAAAAGTTAGTTTCCCTTAGTGTTTTTGTCCTATTCTCTAATTAGAATGAATTTCACCTTGCTAATCTATGATAATCTTCAATGCAAACCTTTATTAGGATGGTTATTGTGACAACCCGACTTCTGATTAAAAACTAACACCTAAAATGTATGAAGAACCAAGTTTAAGTTTTGAATGGCAGGATAAACATCTGCTGCAATGAAAGTTCTTATTCTTTTTGCTTGTTTTCTTAATGAGGATCTTCTTTTTGGGTTGGGTTGATTGGAATAAAAGTTTGATGTAATCTTAGATAATTTTGATTGGAAAAGAATGCTAAGCGTCTAAACAATTGAATTTAAGTTTTGTCCTTATGATATATTATAAATGGTAGGCCAAACTTACAATAGTTTGAGGTTGTCGAAGTATTTCTGTTGCAAGTGCTTGCTAGATGAAGGAGTAAACTTCATGCAGTTTGATTTTATAGTGTATTTTGTTTATTCCATTACGAGATTGGATTAATGTCTGTATCATTGGCTTGATTGATATCAGCCTCTGTGGACTATAGCTCTATTGGTTATTTTATTTTTTGTTGCGAAGACAGCATCTGGTGTTTGCTCTGATAAATTTCTGCCTAATCTCAATTCTTGTATGGATGTTCCCTTCATTTCTCTTTTATTTAATGTAAAGTGTTTAAGAAATGAGTGCACAGATTTATGGAAAGTTTGGTGATTGTGAAATTTAAATTGCATTGCATCTATGGGAGCATTTGTAAAACAAGATAGATTTTACACTGTAGGAAATGGTGTGTGATGTAAGGACTGTTTACAATCCAAATATTAAAAGGTGAAATGTTTTTTTACGTCACTTAGCATTGATAATCCACTTCTAGAGGTATTTTGGTCATTAAAACATAAATTTTTAGGTTTAAATATGTTTTTATCTTTTCTTTTAAGAGAATCTCAAAATGGTCCACAATTTTTTTTTTCAACTAGATTTCTATTTTTAAAAATTGATGTTATTTAGTCTTTTCATTTAGAAATGTGTTATATATTAGTGTGTGGTTCTTTTGTTTTTCTTTTTGTTATATTTATTTAATTTGTTTTAAAAAAAATTAGTTAAAAAAAATGTTTATGTGTTAAGTTAATTTATGTCAATGTTAGTTTCAACACTAATTAGAATCACCTGATCATTTTGGTTTAGCGCAGGTTGACCACTTAGTAAGTCAATCCAATTCGACTTAATTTATTAGCGAGCTTAAAATTTTTGAACTCAGCCTGATTCATCATAAATTAATGGGTCAAACGAGTTGGTTCACTTATTTAAAAAAATATAATTTTTCTCTTCATTACTAAAAAATCCTAAATTATAATTTTGATTGAAATCTGAATAAAGTTAAGGCATATTATAGTTTCATACAATTTCATAGGTTGGTTACTACATTATCTTCGACTAAAAGAAAATATACTAAAAGTTGAAGGAAAGTGGCATTAATTTGCACATTTGTATTTCTTTTAAATATCTATATAGAATTGTATCATTATTAATCTTATGTAAAAAAGATCAGTTCCACACGTGTAGACAAATGGAGAGAAGATCATATAGGTTTTTATTTTTTTAATATAATTTAATATTTAAAATTTGTGAGTGGATTGATGAGTCAACCTAGCTTACCATGGGTTTAATCCGAGTGAGTCGGATTCTTAGTAAATCGGGTTCATTTATTGTTTGTATCAAAATTTACAATTTTTTTAATCCAATCCAGCTCGACCCTGTGGTGAATCAGGTTGGCTCGTGGGTTATAACATTTTTTACAGTTTTAATACCAATTATCATTCTCTTATATTTAATTCAGAATATTTTTATATTGTTATACTAATATTTTTATTAAATATTTATGAAATTATTTTTAATAAAATATTTTTAATGAAATTAAGTTTATTTAAGTTTATTTTTTATATTGAACTTTATTTAAATTTTGTTTTAAAATATTTGAATTTATACATCAAATAATTATATATAAATCTATAAAATAAATTACCCATATAAAGTTTTATCATTTCTATAAAGTTGATTTAAAAAGTTATTGCAGAAATCTATAATAAAAATGTAAACTTTTAGAAAAATTTCATTATAACATCTAATGTAAGAATCCAAATTGGTAGGAATATTACTCAAATAATCCTATCTAAATTCTTGACACGTGTTCATTTTATTGATTTTTTTTTTCATTTGTTATCTGTCAATTACTGAATTGACCTTACTCATATGACGCGTGTCCAAAATTTTGGTTATTTGGTTATTTAAGAACTCTGTATTAGAGAATACCTGAATTGACATATTTGGCCTCGATGTATCTGACCTTTATTCATTTTGTGGAGTGGTATTTGTGGGTTTTTTCATTTTCCTGCTACTTTGGTGATTTTTGAGGTGCTGACAAAGTGATTGATGGATGTGGTGCAAAAGTATAATGGATTGTTGCGGAAGCTTTTGTTTTATAACCTTGGAGCTTCGTGAAAATAGGTTTGAAATTTTATCAACCTCCTCCCCACTCACCATTGCATTTGACGGAGGTCATTTTTTTTTTCTTTGTTGTGAAGTTTTTCATATCTTGCTATTTCCCTTCTCATAATGAATATCTGGTATTTGTGTTGTTTATTCAAGGTAGAAGGTTGAAGAATATTTTCGTTTTTGTACTTATTTTCGGACACAGAAAGGTTTTTTTTTTTTACCTATGTTGGTATGTTGGTTGTCATATTGTTGATGAAGTTTGGACACTTATTATTTCTTGTTATGTGTGGTTCGTTGGGTTCTTAAGTGTTGTAATTTTTTGATGATTGTTAAGACTTTGGCAAGTGTACCAAGTCGCGCAAGTAGTAACTGGTAAGATCGAGATATCGTTTCCCAAGAGACTCGTGTATACTAAATATTTGCGTAATTAGTGACTAATTTAAACTAATGAATAAATTCATAATTTGGGTTTTTGTATGCAAGAAAGTAAATATTTCATAAATAAGTAAAATTGAACTTGGATATTTGAAGACTCTAGAAAATGGTAAAGATTAGAAATGCAATGGATTCATATTGTTGGAGTTAGACTTCACCTACTTCACTCTCATGTATATTAAACAATAAAACTCTTCTCCATTAATTACTAATGTCAACCCACAAGTCTACTCAAACTCTAATTTCTTAGTTGAATGAGCCTAAGTTCCCTTATTTAAAGTCAATTCCTTGAATCCCTAAATAAACAAACCCGCTTTACAAATTAGGGTTTAAGACAACTAATGGGTCAAGTTCCATTCCTAGATACAAGTTCCATTAGGTATCTTGTTCCAATTCTAGGATTCAGGAGATATTTCCCATACCTAATGACCCAAATATCATGCAATGAATGGGTAAAACAAAGCAAGCTTTAAATATATAAACAAAGATACTAGAAATCAATGGAAGAAGCATAAATATATTCAAACCATTCGAAAATACATGAAAGTTCAGTGGCTACATCTAACCCCAACAAAAATGGGTTTAGCTCTCCATTGTCATGGAGAGCTCAAGCTTACAAAATGGAAAATGGAAGAGAAAGAGATACAAAGAGGAAGATGGAGTTGTTCCCACAAGCCCTAGCACTCCTCCAAACTCTCCAAATCACGTTGCTCGACCTCCAAAATGTCCAAGATCCGTTTTCCCTCGCGAAAACAGAAGAAAAAGAGTCAACTTGCCACATCAGCGAAAACGGGTGTCTGGCGGAAAGGTCTCACCGCCAGGCGCTAGCCATCAAACAGGGGGCAAACTTCTCATCTACCGCCCGGCGGTGGCGCCTGGCTGGCGCTTGTCTGGCGCCTAGCGCTGGCGGCCTATTGCGCCTGGCGCTGTCTCTGTGTTGCCGAGCGCTTCTTGTTGATATTTTTGCTCTTCTCCTTGCTATTCTGGGTCACTCATTTGTCTGGACTTTTGGAGCAAAGCTTCCAATCTACAAAAAGGACACAAAAATGGGGATTAGTGGTATATTTAGATCAATGTAACCCACAATGTATTTATTTACAAAAGTAAGGTAAAATTGAGGATTAAGTAGGTTAAAAGCTTTGGAAGAGATGATTTTGCTAATGAAATATAGCTTGAATAATGGTAAAAATTAACATTATCGATGATATAAGTCTTGATTCTTTGTGTTTTTTTTTTGTTATTTTCTTCTTCTACTGTATCAAAGCTCCTTTGGCTTCTTCTCTTCTTATTTTAATATTCTTTTTGTTGATGAAAGGGTGTTCATCTCCATCTTTGGGAATATCAAGTTCAAGGTTAGTTTTTGTTTAATCCAACTCTGTTTTCGACTTCTCCTTATTCGTCTTCAAGTTCGTTTCTTCTTTAGGTTCTTTGCACATTATTATCTTTTGCTTCAAGTTCATTCTTTTATGTCATTAAACTTATTCCATCTATTTATGCGTATACAACTCAGTAGCTTGACTTCACCTACTTTGTCTAACCCAACTTTGTTTTTATTATGCAGAGTGTTTTTCCGTTTCTTATTTGGTGAACATTTTATTCAAGGTTACTTATTTTATAATGCAACTTTGCTTAATCTAACTTCAATTTCCAATAAAAATAGTTTTCATATGTCTGATATTAGGTGGACCGCTCTAGATGAAGAAGATCTAAAAGTAAGATTTTTCGTTTTAGAACTTCAATATCATTTGAAATGCACATGGATTCTCATACTAAAATACATTATATTTGATTTTCTATCTTTCCTCTGGTTCGTGAGGTTTGAAGCAGTTCATGCTTATTGTGAAGCAGTTCGTGAGGTTTGATTCTTTTAAGGATTTTATTACTAGACTTTATTAATAGAATATGTTTCGTCAATATTGTATATCATTCATTTATGCCTTCAAGTTTCTTTATCTGGTTTTTAGTTAATGGTTGTACCGATACAACTGAGAATATCAGCATTAACTGCAACACTGGGATGTAAGTTTTTGAGTATCTTATGTTCTTTTTAGTCTTTAACTTTTGAACAATATTGTGTTCTAATTCTAAGTTTGATATTTAGCTAAGCAACAAACAGTTTAGGTTGTCATTGATAATCTGCATATCTCCAAACTTGATTATAAGAGTGAAACTAACCATGATGTTATACATCTATTTATGATCTTTGAAGAATTTTGTGGTTAACTTCGTTTTTCTTTTGTTTATATTTTAAACAATGTCCATCCTATTTTTGGATTTTGTCTTGACTGGAGGTGATGTGAATATCTTCAAATGATACGTGTCCTATGTTTGCAGTTTTCTTTGAATTATCATCAATGAATTTGTCTGCCTTTCTTCTATCTATTACTGCTTCTTAGGTTGAACTTTTCATACTTCTTCCAGTGCTTCTAATGTGTTTGTGAATTTGGTGTGTTGTGATGTGTTTGTGAATTTGGTGTGTTGTGATAGATAAATGTCCAAAATCTTATAAGTTTTTTATTCAATGTTAACTAGAAGTCAGTAAATAAGTTTTTTATGCATTGTCGTTGTCATAGTGTTAACTAGAAGTTAGTTAATATGTCTTTTGTGTGTGATTATTATTGAAACTTGGAAAATTGGTCATTTAAACCATTTATTTTTTCCTTGGTTTATGTAACTTTACTATAAGTGAATTTATTTTGGTTTAAAGGACATGTTTTACCTACTCCTTAGTTTTGGACGATATTTTAGTCTTTATAAATTTAAATGAAAATAATGCTAGCAATCTTGCATGGGAGTTGGAGCGGCTGGATTTGATCGTCCATTGATTAAAAGACTTTTAGATTTTGAAAGATATTTGTTGGAGCTTCTCTTTGTTTTTACACTGATTTGGTGGGAAGAGTATTGATTAAGCACATAAATTTAATAAAGTGGTCTCTTTTCTTGAAAGCTTTCTCTGGTTTTTTTTTTCCTGATTTACATAAATGATTACACAATTGGAATCAATCAAATCTATGACATTAAAATTGTCAAGTATAGTGTAGAAATATAAACATTTGTCTTACTTGCTGCCTTCCACTTAGTTCTTTCTTCTCTATCATTCCTATTTCACATTTCTTACCAAGTTTCAATATTTTGTGCTTGAAATAAATCTTAATAGTAAAACCATTTCTTTTGTTAATAGGATTTTTATTAGAAGTTAAATAGTAGTTATAGAAAATGTATTCATAAACCATTCTTTCATTCCAAACTTTTTACAACCAAATTTAATATTTATTTCATATATTTGTTAATTTTTCAAACACCAATTCTGTAATATAATATAATATAATTTACAATATGAAAGGTACACCATTATGAGTTCATATTATAATTATCGTTTTAAATTGTTATACTTAACGTCTAAATCTAAAGTTTACATTTATATTATTAAATAATATTTATGTTAGTTTAATTTTACTATCTATATCTTAAAAAAAATATGGTTATTCTTAAAATAATATAAATAATTATATAAAAGGTTAAAATACTCCCTTGGTTTATGTTTTTGTTGAAAAATCTCAAATACGACCTAAGATTTTTTTTAGTCTCAATTAGGTCTATATTTTTGAAAATGTATAACAATTAGGTTCATTCCGTTAGTATAGAGTTAACGGTGTTAAAGATGTGTCACGTGTCAGCTCCACATTTTTTAAAATCTTTTTAAAAAAAAAATTAAATTTTTAATTTTTTTTTAAGTTATTCACGCCACGTGTCATGTCAGTAGTGTGTCACGCGTCAAGTCAGTAGGGTGACACGTGCCAAATCATTGTCTGAATCTCAATTTGGTTCATATATTTGTTATTTTTATTACATTTCAGTCCATTTTTTTAAAATTTTTTAAATATATTTATTTTAACTTTTTACAAAATTGTTTTAAAATTTTATATTTAAATTTATAAAATTGTTAATTTTAAA
>Ga0214545_1001859_pt1 | contig 40343 bp, 26 predicted proteins | sample CNSS4metaG_FD_160064 | JGI IMG/M metagenome (GOLD analysis project Ga0214545, IMG submission 160064) | Root nodule microbial communities from cowpea collected in UCLA plant growth center, Los Angeles, California, USA - CNSS4 | ecosystem: Host-associated > Plants > Roots > Nodule | place: USA... | reverse complement strand
TATTATATAAAAAAAAAATTCAAAAAAAATAATATATATATATATATATATATATTTTACATCTAGTAAATATATATCCAGATTTATTTATAATTGTTTATTAAAATTATTTTTATATTAATTTTTAATTTTTTTTGTTTTATTTAGTTTTAATGATAAAGGTACAGGTTGGTGAGGTATTAAATAGAGAGGGTAATTAATATTTTTACCTAACTACTGGTAAAAGTCAAAAGGTCATTTTGGAAATTTTCAAAATATTTGGGAGTATAAAAAAAAAATGCTTGGAGGTGGAGGAAGAAGTCCCAAAAAAGATGATAGCCTCCACATTATACTATAAAAAAATCATTAAACAATGATCAAATCTAAAAATCAAAATAATTAGTCATTGTACGGACTAAATTAAACCTTATTTTACAAACTAAAAATTATTTGTATCTAAATTTAATGGATCCCTCCTCAACCTAGGTGCATCCAAAGCATGAAGAAGAGATCCACGAAGATGAGCAAGCATGAAAGCATGGATGGTGTGGGTTGGAAGCTCTCGGTTTCATGGTGAGAATGGATAAAATGGTGTGCTCTCAAGGAAGGGTGGCTAGAGAAGACCACATGGAATGCTCTAGCCTTGACGTTAGAGACAAGTGTGCACAAGCAATTTGGCAGCATAACTATACTAATCTCAAAGTGAATTTATAAGGGGGACACACCTCTTTTATAGCCTAAAGTGTCTCCAAATTTGGAGATGCAAAACTCTAAAAATTCTAACTTAGCTAGCTTGGAGACAGGTAAAAATCCTCTCCAATAAGAGAAGGACATGTGGAAACTCAAGGAGGTGGGAAATCCTCTCCATTCCCAAAGTATGTGGCCACTCAAGAAGGTGGAAAATCCTCTCCATTCCTAGAGTGTCAGTTGGCCACTCAAGAAGGTAGAAAATTCTCTCCATCCTAGAGTGTCATGTGGCCACTAAGAAAACTCTCCAATGAGAGCATGACATATGGCCACTCTCTTCCTTGCCTTCCAAGCTACTACATATGCGCATGTTGACTTTGTAAAGTCAATGGAAAATGCGCTCCAACTCATGGGCTTTTCTTAGGCCCAAAAACCCTATGCTACTTGGCCCATTATATAGGGTCAAAAAAAATTCTACACTATTAGGCCCATATACAAAGCCCAAAATAAATCTACACTACTAAGAGTTCTCCAAGGTGCCTAAGAGAATAAGAGTTTGGACCCACCTTTTACATATGAATCTAACTCTTCTTGTATACGCTTAATCATGCTTTTTGTGGTTAACCCTTTGGCTAGGGAGTTACCATCAATATATAATAATATATAATAAAATTATTAATTTATTATTTTTTTATAGTAATAAAAATTTAAAGTGAATGTAATTCACCAATAAATCAGACAATTAAAAATTCATATTCAACTAATTTGATTTCAGCAATTATTGATCCGCTTATAGTTTTTAATATTGTATAGATAATTTGAAATTTATATTACTAAGAAATTAATATTTAAGCTATTTTAAAAGAAATTATATTATAAAGTATTAAACTTTAAAAAATAAATTAATCGACGCTCAAATTAAGTCATCTAACCATATTGTTAATTCGATCAATAAGTTTCATGATCAAATAAATAATGTATAAAACTTATATACACTTTCACTTAAAATTATAAAAGTGTGTTTTCATTTTTCAGACTGTACTACTTATAAATATTTAATTTCATTTTTTTGTATTTAAATTTATAAATTGAAATTTAATTCTAATTAAATAATAAATCGATGTAAATAAATATACATAAATTTTGTGAATATCTTTCAAAATTTCTTATATTTCATTTCATTCTAATTATTTTATTCAAGTTATTTTAGTGTAAAGGATTTTTATTTATTCAAATAAATGAATTATCTTTATAAATTACTTTATCCAAATACAATAACTTTTTATTTTAGTGTAAAGGATTTTCATTTATTTATTTAATAACTTTTTATTTTAGTGTAAAGGATTTTCATTTATTCAAATAAATGAATTATTTTTATAAATTATTTTATTCAAATATAATAATTTTTCATTTTTATGTTGTGTTTGTCTGAGTTAATTTAGTCTAACTCAGGATAAAAATGCAAATGTCAATGTTGTTTGGATGAACTGATTTGCAGTCATTTGGAAAGACAGATTCAAAGGATTAAACTTCCATGAATCTTTGTATGGATGATGTACCGTATCTGGCCAACTTAACCATATAAATAACAACAAACAACTCCCACATATATGTCGGAAACAACTAAAGTACACGCCTCGGGCCAGCATAGACCTAAACATGCCTAAACTCATAACAAAGGTTGCTAATGGAGCGGCCAACCTAGGACAGTGCACGGACGAAGACGACATAAGCCAACCTAGGACAGTACACGGACGAAGACAACATAAGCCAACTAGAGAAGTAACCAAATCGGACCATTCCAAAAGACTTAGCGAAATCAAAACCCCCTGATATCCAATGAACCCACAATAATCGAACTAAGGGCCTGGGCTAGGGTCCAGGCCCACTTACAGCCCAAACTAGGGCCCAGTCCATGATGTGGCCAAACATAATTAATGCTCTATAAATATGTGTGGACCCCAGTAATTAAAGGTACGCATTCATTACTTCATTAATCACCTGATTTGACTTTTAGAGAGTTTTAGCTGACTTGAGCTTCAGAGTCTCTTGTGCAGGTAACCCCTCCCGGGTCCAAATAGACATGTGCAAACTGGGAAGAGGCCAACTGAGGAGATAACGGATTGCATGGGTAAGGTGACACTTGTGCGTAACTTATCTTATTTGTTTTGTGCAGGAACAGATGAAGAGACCAGAAACGAATACCATTTGAACACATTTTTAATTACAAAATACCCCATCTGTTTTTGCATGTACCATTTTTATCCTTTTTTTCTTTTTCAGAGTACCTTTTTGCTTTTTGACTAACTAAACTTGCATTTAACAAACCATTTCGAAATAAATTGATTAATTAAAAATTAAAAAAAACATATAAAAATTGAAGATTGGATCAAAAATTCTCATTTTCCAAACTTTGAAACCTAGATTTTCTGATTTTGTTTTTTAAAAAAGACAATATTATAATTTAACCTAAATACAAAGCCATGGGAGCCTAAGTAACACGCTGTTCGAATCTTGAGCATCCCCAAATTCAAAGCCAACATCTTCTAACATCATACCTTTACAATTTCAGAAAACTTACATTCATCGTACCCAACTTTGGTTACATGTACTTTATGATACTCGTAAGTTTATACTTGGACCAATCATTAAGTTATCAATGAAAAAAAAATTGACATGATATTGTAATTATATAAGTAAATTTCAATCTAAGTCATACGTAATTATAACTTGTACAAACGCTAGGAAAATAATATAGACAAAGAATGAGAAAAAATTATATCTAAGATGTGAGAAATTTAACCCAAAAATAAAAAAATTGTACTTCCTTCCTACCAAGTAAAAGTGGTTTATTACATTATCATTTATGAAAAAATTATATTAAAAAAATTAGTACAAAATTTATTATGATATTAATTTATGACATTTATTTCATTTATATTAAGTTAATATTAAGATACAATAATGAAAATAAATTTAGGTGCATAAGATATTATAAACTTTAAATCACGCCATTTGTCTCTATTTTTGTTAAATCAATCTCTCTTTTTTTTATGCGTCTCAATTTGGTCTGTATTTTGAGAGATTTGTTACAATCAGATCCTTATTGTTATTGTTAGTATTGTATTAACAACGTTAAAAAAGTGTCACATATCAGTTTATGAGTTTTAATTATTTATTTATTTATTTATTATTTTTATGTTTTATATGTTTTTTAAAAAAGTGTCACATGTCAAATTGACATTATCCCATGTGATATGGTAGTGCAGTGCCACATGTCACTATCACACCACGTGTCATTGCCTTATTATCAATTTTATTCTGTATTTTTATTTTGTCTCAATTCAGTTTCATTTTTTTTTAAATTAAGAAATTTCATCTATGTCCAAATTGAAACCAAATTTAATTTTTGTAAAATGTTACAGAAATATATCAAATTTTTTTTATTAAATATTTTTAAAAATATTAAGATTATTTATATTTATATTTTACATTGAACATTATTTAAAATTATTTTCAAATTTTAAATTTATTTGTTTTAAATTGTTTTAAAATTGTTTAAAATTATTTTAAAATTTTACATTTGAATTTATAAAATTTTTATTTTTAAACCAACTCAAACATTTATATAGAAATTATTAAATTTTACACATTTAAAAAATATACAATTGTTTAAAAGAATTGAAAAAGTGAATAAATTTATTTTATTTTATGAAATGCAATCGATAAACAAGTTTAGCATATTTGTTACTTGAAATTAATTTTGAACTTTTTTCTATTAACAACTTTAAAATCTTTAAAACAATTTTAAATGAAATTCAACGTAGAATATAAATTTAAATAAACCTAATGTTGTCAAAAATATTTTATAAAAATATCAATTTTAATAAAAATGCTTGTATAACATTTGTATAAAATTAAATTTGGTTTGAATTTGGATAGAGATGAAATTGTTTAATTTAATACAAATTAAATTTGGTTTGAATTTGGATAGAGATGAAATTGTTTAATTTAAAAAAAATTGGAACTGAATTGAGACAAAATAAAAATACAAGAACCGTGACAGTGACACGTGAAACTGTTACTGTCATATCTCAATGTCACTGCCACATGGCACAATGTCAACATGACATGTGACGATTTTTTTATTTTCCTTAAAAAATAAAAAATACAAAAATTACGAACTGACATGTGACATCTCTTTAACGTTGTTTATACATTACAAAGAAAAGGAATCTGATTGCATCAAATTTCCTAATATAGGGACAAAATCAAGACACATAAAAAAAAAGGAATCGAATTGAGATTTTCCTAAAAAAAAATAGGGATGAAGGGCATGATTTAACCTATAAATGATTTTGGTAGAGGTAGATATAATTAACACAAAATCTTATAAATTATAGGGGTTTATTTTTTATTAGACCAATGAAATGGCACACGAGAATGATTGATTAGAACTTTATATTAACAAATTACTCCCATTTTTTTTATATTAACTTTAAATGACCACATCTCAATTTAAAAAAATTTCATCAATTCAAATTATTACATAATTTATTTAAAATAATCATTAACATTTTATTTCAACTTAATTAATACAAATCCCATTTTAATTTAATATAATTTTTTAATTTTAATTTTCTCATTTTAAGTAGTAACTCATATTTCACAATAATAACAATAATAATTATTATATTTAAACTAATCACTCATCCAAAATTTATTTGAATTTAATTTGAACTTATTTCAATATAAATTTATTATTTTAATTTTTTTTTTATTTTAGATGATAACTCACATTTTATTTTAACAAAATTTAAACTTATTATGTTTTAATTTAACTTGCTTTTATGATCAAAATAAAATGGTAATCTTCTAATTTTAATAGTTAAAATATCTTTTTAATTTATCAAACTCATCGTATCATTTATAAATTTTCAATTTAAATTCTCTCATTTTTTATCATTTTTCTCTTAATTCAAAAATCCCACTTTCACCTCTCAAATTTGTATTTAGAAACAGAGTAGTGACGATGAAATCAATAAAATGTTGCTTTTCTATTCGCCGAAAAGGAATATGTCTTACCAACAACAACCCAAAAACATGCCTTAAATTTGAACTAGCATAAACTACATAAGAATGTAATGAAATCATTACACTCCATGTGGTAACTTGGAATGGAAGTTGAAAAAAAAAAAATAAAAAAAAAAAAAACAGAGAGAAAGCTTTGTAACAAAAAGCAACAAAATATAAATATAAACCCCTCGTATTTTATTATTCACAAAATAATAATCATAAATAATATTTAAATGTGAAACAGGATCATAATTAATTATACATTGACTTAATATGTAACATTCCAATTTTAGCAGCTTAAAACTGATAAATAGGATGTTTTATTATAGTGTTCAAAACAGATAACCCGGTATACAAAGTATATTAATATAGTTTTAGAAAGGATAGGACTATAAAAATATAACATTTATGCAAACCAACAAAAATCCAACAAAATACACACACTAACCACTTACTACAGCTTCCCAACACCTTCCACTAACCTAACTAATGGTTCCTCATCCTCCAAAGGTGCCTTTAAACATGTAACTTCATCTCCTCCCACCAAACAAGTGATCATCGCAAAAGAGAGAGACAAACAACACAAAAAACACAAAGGGTAAGCTAATTTGCAAAAGAGTTAACGTATAATTGAAATAAAATACATAATACATACTCACTAAATGATAGAAATCATAGATAAAGACAAAAATAACATACACAAAGACTAATACAAGACTCAAGTATCCAGATACAAGCATTGATGTGAATCTCGGGGGGTCTTTCACTTATGGTGGCCTTTATTGCTCTAAAGAGTCATTGTCAATGGGTTTCACCCTACCACACACAAGGTAAATCCCCTAGACTAGGACCTTCTACACCTCTCACCACATCCTGCATTCTACTCTACCTAAGCTTAAATGGTTATTAGAGCGAAAGGATAACCTTCAACATCTTGACTCCCACATCAATGCGTACACTAACATTACCAAATATTAATCCTCCTTGGATGAGTACCAACCATCATCATACAAATCACATACACAGATAGTTGTTGCAACAACTTATAAGATCTAATAAAACATTCAAACATAATGTGAACATATGCGTGGTTGAAATTCTGCTAGCCTCACTTAGTAAGGATATTCCACTAGGTCAACGAGTAGTACCTGAAGGTCCACTCGCCTAATGACTAGACCCCTCGCACAACAACACTAGCACTAGAATTCACAAAGATTAAATCACTCATAATTCACCCAGTTAAGGGTTGTCACGCCTAATGATAAACAAGTCAGTAAGCTCTTGAACTTTGGAACCGCTCAGCGAGAATATCCTCGCCCAACATTTATATAGTTAATGGCTCTCTGACCTTGGCCTTGCCTAGCGAGTCTGCATAATTCTGCATAACACAATTTTGCATATTTATGTTATTCTAGCCATACCAGTTAAGTTCAACAACACATACCAAGATTAAGACATACCAATTTTGAATTACACGACATACATGAACTCAAATCATCACAATTGCAATATCATTCAAACATTGTACTCAAATGTCATCATATAACTCAAAATATGCAATTTAGAACCATAGGCCCCAATTAAACAGAAAAAACCTTTCACATCGTTTATTCAAGCAGACAATTCATGACACAATCATATAATGAGTAACTTTAAAAATTCTATAATTTATAAATAGTGCAATTAGTTTCCCTTACCTAACAAAGCGAATCAACAAACCCAAAGGATTATAAAAAGTCCAAACTACCTCCAACTATACAAGATGTTCTATTTACATGTAGAAACATCACAAGAATGATCAGGACCTACCATTATGATCATTGATTAGTAGAGACTCATATAGAAGATTAAAAAGAAAAATGCAAGCAAAAAAAGCCTCACATGCAACAGAAAATAGAAGATGACCAAGAAACAAGGTTGAAACATAACTTACACAAATGGAGAAACTGATCAGTCCAAATTGAAGAGTTGGCCACGATAATCACTTCTACGGTCTCAAATCTTCAATCAAGCAAATAGAGGAAGAGAATTCCTGGAGAGGAGTAAAACAACTCTAGAAAAGTGGTTTCTAGAAAGATAGTGTGTTTTAAAAATAATGAAACTCTTTTATAACAATTATATTTATACTAAAACCTTTTAATATTAAAATAATTGAGTTTGACTATTTCAAACCATTCTCACTTCTTAAACACCATTTTCTAGGGTTTTACGTTATCTCCAAGTAGAAAATTTTCGTCCTAAAATATTAACTCATCAAGTAGAAAGAAAATTATGCTCTCTTCATTTTCTTTTATAACAATCACCTTGACTTGTCTGACTTATCGATCCCAACACGTTATCCCACATCCAAACTAGAAATTTCAACTATTACAACGACGAACCCATTGTAGCACTCCATCTGCACTTTTTAAACTACCAACTTAAAACATTCCTCCACAATATCCTTATAACAACATATTTTCTCAACTTGAAGTCACTAGTTTGATTAGTATCTAGCAATTCTATGATACATCTCAAACTAGGATTTTCCAATTTTCCTTGTTCAACCATTTTAAGAAACTCACTAGTTCTAGTTAGGTGACTACACTAATAAAATCTCTTCATCATTTCACTTCCTATCTTAGATTTTTTCACTTTTCCCCCAACTTTTACTCTTACTTCATGAAATCAAGAACTTGAACCCCTCTTCTGGTTAAGCATTTACCTCCACTTTCTCACTTCTAGGTTGACACCCCAAATTTAAATCATAGATTTGTTCATCTCCTACTTTTGTAACATCCCAGTAGGATATTACTTAAAACAATTAAAAAAAATAATTTATATAAATACTACCTCCTTTATTATCAATCCATTTCCCAAAATACAAAATTTTAAAACTTTAAAGTTGAATAATCGCTATAAATAGTCATATTACTCATAATTCACTTTTATAATTTATAAATCCAAAGTAATGAAAATTGTAATTAAATTACATGGAAATTAAATAAAAGTCTTTAAAAACAAATCCCATGTACTCTGCTTCCACTCTCCGCCACTAAGCATCTCCTGGCTCACCTGAAACATCATCTGCTCCCGGATAACAAGTTACCCGATCATCGCCACACACAAATAGATAGGGTGAGCTATGCACAAAGGTATAAATAAATATGAAATACACCCACCCGATAAGTCATAAATATTTATTATTCCACAAAACACCCACTTTCCCACACTCATAATCATTATGAGTTCATGCATGTACTCTAAATCATGGGACTTCCTATGCCTCCATGACCCTCCTCCCTCGTGGTCCAACCTACAAGCCTATCCCGCTCGTAGTCCTGCTTCACGGACTCCCTCGTCTGTCATCCGAACTCCTCGCTCAGACCCAGACTCGCATACCCGCCTTTCCTACTATGAACATCACAAACACATGAATAGATTTCCCTTAACTTAGGAAATATCAATCAACCAATTCAATCAGTGCACGAAAACATGAATCCTCACTGTTCTCGCTTAGGCTAAGAGCCTTCACCCAAGTGAGTGTATTTGTCTCGCTCAAGCTAGACCTCTTTGCTTGAGCGAGTGTGAAACAATGGCTTACCACGATATCTCGCTTAGGCGAGACCTTCTCGCCTGAGCGAGACCCTCGTTCGCTCAAACACAGCCCCTCGCCTGGACGAGGATTCAACGTAACACGCAATATGTCTCATCGCGACGTCGCTTGGGCGAGCCATTTTTGTTTGAGCGAGAGAATGTGTTGCCCAACATAAAAATTGGTCGCCTGAGCAAGACGCTCGACCTAAAACTAGAAATAGGTTTCTGTAGTTTTTGCTTAGGCGAGAGTGACTCGCTTGGGCGAAAATTGCAGAGGTTCTCCCTTGTTGACACTCAAATTTCACCAAAATCATACCAAAACACGACTTAAACGCTACCAAGCATTCCATATCAACAAACAACCCACATGAACATGTTTTATATCCAATTGAATATAAAAACTCAAAATTTAATCAACAATATCCATTCACTGCCAAAACCCTCTTCCTAATCATGTAAGGCATAAAAGGCTTTGCCTACAACCAATTCTCAATCTAGATATCAATTGAGAATAGTAATGACGAAAAATCACAACACATTTGATTCATACACAAAAGGACAGCTTCCCCTAACCTGGAATTTCTTGCACAAAATTTGGAAAAGTGAGGGTTCCTTGCTCACCAGTGCCTTGTCTCAAGCTTCCTCCCAATTCAGCCTCTTGTTGCACTTAAAACTCACCACACACTCCTTAATTTCGTTTTTCCCTCAAAAGCCAAATAAGACACTGCAGAAAATCCTTCTCCTCACCTCAAAGTGGCCTTTTATAGGCGTCTTAATTATGGGTTTAAGTGCTAAAATGAAAAATAGGCTTAATGGTGGGTTTAATTTCTATTCAAGGTTCATTATTTAATGGTTTTTCAGCCCCTCTTTGTTGCCCCTTCTGCTAGGGTTTTCTCTGCCCTTTCACATTCAAGCTAAAGCCGATTCCACCAAACAAATAAGGTTTAATTCATGTCTATCAAGGTTTGAACCCGTGACCATTCTAATGGCAATTCAATACATCACCATTTAACCAACTCATAATTGGTGATAATTATTATAATCCTATGATTATACTATCACTCAACAGTCCCCAATATATTATCAAAACAATAATAATAATTCAAACACACACACAAATGGCATACGTAAGACTTGAATCCAAGTCCTCTCACACAATCAAGTACTCTCAACCATTTGAGCTAGTACTTTTCCACGTCATAATATTTAACATTTAATGTCATCAAAGTTCCCACCACCCGCATCTATAAATTAATTAATTAATTTCCACGGGTTTTACATTCCCCTACCTTAAAAAAATTTTCGTCCTCAAAAATAGAACTTAGCAGGAAACAAGTGAGGATAAGACTTCCTCATGAGATCCTCCATCTCCCAAGTCATCTCCTGTGTCGTCTCATCCCAAAGCACCTTCACCGTCCTTATCTCTTTACCCCTCAGTTCTTGACCTGAACGTCCAATATGCGAACCGGTCTAACTAGCATGGTCAAATCCCCTCGCACTTGCACCTCATCTGCTTCTAACACATGATCTGGACTTCCAATGTATTTCCTCAACTGTGAAACATGAAATACATTATGCAAGTTAGCTAGGTGAGGTGGTAAGTCAATATCATATGTCTTTGTTCCAATCTTCCGTGTAATCTGATATGGTCCTATAAATCTTGAAGTCAACTTCCTTGATTTAAGAACTCTTCCAATACACGTGGTTGGAGTAACCCAGAGGAATACATGATCTCCTTCATCGAACTCCAATGGTCGTCTTCTCTTATCAACATAAGACTTCTGCCTACTCTGGGTGTCTTGCATACGATCCTGGATTAATCTGAATTTACTAGTCGTCTATTGTAGAAACTCAGGACCAAGTACAAAAGCTTCACCATCCTGATACCAGCACAATAGAGTTCTACACCTTCTTCCATATAGTGCTTCATAGGGCGCCATGCCAATACTAGAGTGGTAACTATTATTGTGTGTGAATTCCACCAAGGGTAATACATCATTCCAGTTTCCCAAGTGGTCTAGCACACATGACCTCAATAAATCTTCTAGAGATTGGATGGTCCGCTCAGACTGACCATCCGTTTGAGGGTGATAAGTTGAGCTCATTCTCAACTATGTACCTAATGTCGCCTGCAATGATTTCAAGATCCGTGAGGTGAATCTAGGGTCTCATTCGACACTATGCTTTTGGGGACTCCATGTAATCTCACCACTTCTCGCACATATAATTCCGCTAACTTGTCCATTGACCACTTCTGATTCATACGCAGGAAATGTGCACACTTCGTCAGTCTGTCCACTATCACCCAAACTGAATCATGACCCTACGTCCACTGAGGTACGTCTAGTGGTTGCAGTGTACCTCCCGACCTTTGGTGTTCAATTTTGGCCTTTTGACATACCAAACATTGAGCAACAAAGTCTACTACATCCCTCTTCATTCCATTCTACCATAAGGAATCCTTCAAATCCATATACATCTTTGTCATACCTGGATGTATGCTAACACGACTCTGATGGCCCTCCTTCAAAATTTACCTCTTGAATAAAGGTCCTTCAGGCACGCACACTCTACCTTTAAAGCGTAGAATGTCGTCTGCTCCTATCTGATAGTCCTTCCCTTTATCTGTACCCAACCATCTGACAAACTATTGTAATTCCATATCATGTCCCTGAGCCACACGGATTTCATTCAAAAACTCATTAGTGACTTTCAACAAGCTGCATTATATGAAATCTTGCCCAAACTGCATTCCTAGATTCATATCGCGGACTTTCTCAATCAACTCCAACTCCTTTATTGATGTGACCCCAACAAGCCCAAGCTCAAGTGCATCAACAAGCCCAAGCCCACATCAAGGCCCAATCACTAGAAGCATAATGAGAAAGATTCACATGGACCTTTTATAAGATGATCAAGTCAATCATAGGCTTTTTACATTATTCACATGGGCTAAAGAAATCTCTAAAATATGAGATGATGCATGAAGGAAGTAGTATAGATTTAAAATGGGCCATTGTTTAGACCTTGTTTTTCTAGAATAATAAGTCAAACAATGTGTAGTTGAATTGATAAAATTGGGCTTGATTAAGCCCAATAGGAGATTTGGCCATGAGCTACCAAAGGTCAGAGGTGGACTAAGTGGAAGTCAACATTTCTTCCTACACCTTATGGATCATGCATCCCACAGAGCCAAGTCCACACTCCACCCATGCGTTTCCTTCATCCAAAGGCTAAGAAAGTGTCTTATTTTACAAGTCTTCATCCAAAGACTAGGAAGATGCCTCCTTCTCCAAGCCACCATCCAAGGGTGATGATTAAAGCTTCTCCTCCAAGCTTGATCTAAGGGCCAAGAATGAGTCTGCTTTTAGGCTCACATATAAAAGCAAAAAGTAGACCATTTGTACATTTTCACTATTGAAATTTCTAATAGAATGTTTGTGTTGAGATCACTCCACTCTTCTATTATTTTGAGAGCATACATGGCTAACCTTCTCCTTCATCTCCTCTAGCCACCTTCCATACCATAGCTCAACTTCTACTCTTCATCTTCACCAAAAACCTCCATTGTCGAGAGCTCTTCTTGCTCTTATCTTCATTTCTGTTGCATTTCATCTACTTCTTGGTGTCTTCCATGGATCTCCTTCCTCTCTTACACCAAGGACGTCCATCATTTATCATCATGCAGGACATGTGCATCTTCTTTCAACTTAAAGGGTCGGCTACAACATTTGCCTTGCTCGGGTTATAGAGCAATTCAAAGTCGTAGTCCTTCAGGTACTCCATCCACCTACGTTGTCTCATATTTAGCTCCTTCTAATCAAACAAGTATTTCAAGCTTTTATGGTCACTGAATACTTGAAACTAGGAGCCGTAAAGATAATGCATCCACGACTTAAAGGCAAACACATAGCTGTTAATTCTAAGTCGTGAGTCGGGTAATTTTTCTCATACACCTTCAGCTGACGAGAAGCATATGCTACCGGTCTCCTTTTTTGCATACACACCCCAAACCTTGATATGAAGCATCATAGTACACTTCAAACTTCTTCTCAGTATCAGCAATTACTAGCACTATGGCAGTAGTCAAACACTTCTTCATATCCTCAAAACATATTCTTCACACTTTTCAGTCCAGGAGAATGACTAATCTTTCCTTGTAAGATGTGTCAATGGATTCACCTTCTTTGAGAACCCTTCTATAAACCTCTTGTAATAGCCTGCTAAGCCCAAGAAACTTCTCACCTCCGTTACTGTCTTAGGCATTTCCCACTTAAGCACCGTTTCAATCTTAGTTGGGTCCACCGCAATACCCTTGGCTGAGATGACATATCCAAGGAATTGCACCTCTTCCAGCCAAAATTCGCACTTGGACAACTTTCCATACAACTGGTGTTCTCTGAGTACCTCCAATACCACCCTCAGGTGATCAGCATGTTCTTCCCGAGTCCTCAAGTAGATAAGAATGCCATCAATGAAGACAACACCAAACTTATCCAACCAAGGTCGAAAAATCCTATGCATGTAATCCATGAATACGGTTGGTGCATTCGTCATTCCAAATGGCATAACCACATATTCATAGTGGTCGTATCTTGACATGAATGTTATCTTTTGCATGTCCTCTAGCCGAACCAGGATCTGGTGATATCCAGACCTCAAGTCGATTTTGGAGAACACCCATGTGCCCTTCAACTGATATAGCAAGTCGTCGATCCTTGGCAGTGGATACTTGTTCTTAATTGTCAGCTTATTTAGCTGCCTATAATCCACATAAAGTCGCGAACTCCCATCCTTCTTTTTCACCAATAAGACTAGAGCTCCCCACGGTGATGCGCTTGGTCGGATAATTTGCTTCTCTAGCAGATCCTCAATTTGCTTCTTGAGTTATGCCAATTCTGCAGGTGCCATTCTGTATGGGGTCATAGATACTAGACCTGCACCAGGAATTAAGTCAATGGTGAAGTCAATGTCTTGACTTGGTGGCAATCCTGGTACTTTATCCGGAAACACATTTGTATACTCATTGGGAACCAGAATGCTTTGAATCAACGTTGTTGCACTTTTCTTTTCTTGTTTAGCCACCATCATGAAACACATGGCCCCTTCTTGCAGCTCTTTCAGAGCTTCTCGAGTCGAGATCAACTCCAATCCTTCATGTTCTGGGAACACCAAAATGTGTCGTCCACAATCTGTGACCTGCCACTTCAATTGAACATCCAACGCAGACTGAATTAGTAGCTACCTGACCCGAGGAAAGAGTTGAAACAAGCAACTCACACCCCAAGTCACGTCTCTCTAGACTCAATCTCCCCACACATGCATTAGAGATGAAGGAATGTGTTGCTCCAGAGTCGAACAACACCAACACTGATTGACCCAACAATAAGCAAGGCTCTAGAATAAGGTTACCTGATTGTGTAGCCTTTGTGGTGGTCATGGCAAAAACTCTACCAGCAGCTCTAGGTCTCTCTAATCCCGAAGTTGATGGCTTCTTCGCCGCACTAGTCTTCTTATTTGGGCATTGGTTAGCAAAATGCCTGACCTAATCGTATATAAAACATTTGTGACTGCTCCCTTGTCCGCTGGTCAGACTCTTCAACTGTGGTCAATTTCTCTTAGATGTGCTTCCCCACATTGGAAACATTTAAAGTCTCTAGAGGTGGTAGGGGGACAGCTATAAGGCTTCTTCATTTGCCTAGCCTCTGCGACATTCCTATGATGTCTAATAATTGGGCCAGGGCCCTTCTCTAGATGCTCAACACTCTTGGCCTGTTCCACCAAGATTGGGAATCTTCTCTCCCTCAAAGGCGTTACCACCTTCTTCAGTTCATGTTTGAGTCCTCGCTCAAACTTTAGACACCTATATTCCTCGGTAATTGCTTACGAGTAATACCTCACCAGGTGCTCAAATTTGTTCACATATTCCTGCATCGTCATGTCCCCTTGTTGCAGTGCGAGGAATTCAGCCTCCCTATCCTGCCTAACCGTATCTGGGAAATATTTCTCCAGGAAATGAGTCCTGAAGCTAGTCTAGTCCACTTGTTCTTCCCGGGTTTGCATTTGTTGTTGCATTCCTGCCCACCAATAATCGGCGTCATCATTCAGTAGATAGGTGGCAAAAAGGAGCTTCTGCTCATCTGCGCAGTTCATCATGTTGAATATCTTCTCACATTTGCGGAGCGATGCATCCGCTTCATCAGGAGAGGCTTTGCTAGTGAACTATGTTGGCTTGTGTCGCAGGAAATCCTTCACAGTTGGCACCCTGACTGGCGCAATCACTGCCCTTGGTTGCGCTGCTACAAGCGGCTGCATCGCATCCACCATCCGACGAATAGCCTTCGCGATGTCATCAGCGCCGTTTCTATTCGTTCTACTCCTGTTAGCAGCCATAGCCTGAATACGCCACATTTCAATTGTTAAGAATAAATTCACTTGGTTAAGCAAATCCACTCACACATTTACAACATTCGACTCAAACACGCAAACAATCAAACGATAAGCTCACTCCCGAAAAGCACCAAAATATTTAAAATATTTTCAAAACTTTTACTTTGATACCAACTATATCATCCCAGTAGGATATTACTTAAAACAATTAAAAAAACAATTTATATAAATACTACCTCCTTTATTATCAATCCATTTCCCAAAATACGAAAAATTTTAAAACTTTAAAGTTGAATAATCGCTATAAATAGTGATATTACTCACAATTCACTTTTACATTTTATAAATCCAAAGTAATGAAAACTGTAATTAAATTACATGGAAATTAAATAAAAGTCTTTTAAACAAATCCCTTGTACTATACTCCCACTCTCTGCCACTAAGCATCTCCTGGCTCACTTGAAACATCATCTGCTCTTGGATAACAAGTTACTCGATCATCGTCACACACAAACAAATAGCGTGAGCTATGCACATAGGTATAAATAAATATGAAATACACCCACCCGATAAGTCATAAATATTTATTATTCCACAAAACACCCAATTTCCCACACTCATAATCATTATGAGTTCATGCATGTACTCTAAATCATTGGATTTCATGTGCTTCCACGACCCTCCTCGCTCGTGGTCCAACCTACAAGCCTATCCCGCTCGTAGTCCTGCTTCACGGATTCCCTCACTCATCATCCGAACTCCTCACTCAGACTCAGACCCGCATACCCTTCCAACAAGAGTACCTCAAGTGAACTAAATTGTTCACATTCCGCATGCAGTCCACCCATCACGAACTCCCAGCTCGCGACTCAGGCCAAGCACATCCCAGATCCTCTGGACTAAGTCCTTCTAGCCCAATCATCACAAACACATGCATAGATTTCCCTTAACTTAGGAAATATCAATCAACCAATTCAATCAGTGCACGAAAACATGAATCCTCATTGTTCTCACTTAGGCTAAGAGCCTTCACCCAAGCGAGTGTATTTGTCTCGCTCAAGCTAGACCTCTTCACCTGAGCGAGTGTGAAATAGTGGCTTACCACGATATCTCGCTTAGGCGATACCTTCTCGCCTGAGCGAGACCCTCGTTCGCTCAAACACACAGCCCCTCGCCTGGACGAGGATTCAATGTAGCACACAATATGTCTCATCGCGACCTCACTTGGGCAAGCCATTCTCGCCTGAGCGAGAGAACGTGTCACCCAACATAAAAACTAGTCGCCTGAGCAAGACGCTCGACCCAAAACCAGAAATGGGTTTCTGTAGTTTTCGCTTAGGCGAGAGTGACTCGCTTGGGCGAAAATTGCAGAGGTTCTCCCTTGTTCACACTCGAATTTCACCAAAATCATACCAAAACACGGCTTAAACGCTACCAAGCATTCCATATCAACAAACAACCCACATGAACATGTTTTATATCCAATTGAATACAAAAACTCAAAATTTAATCAGCAATACCCATTCACTCCCAAAATGTTCTTCCTAATCATATAAGGCATAAAAGGCTTTGCCCACAACATCAAATAACTAATTTTCAATCTCAGAACACAGAACACAAAATTCACAACATATGGATATCAATTGAGAATAACAATAACCTGGAATTTCTTGCACAAAATTTGGAAAAATGAGGGTTCCTTGCTCACCAGTGCCTTGTCTCAGGCTTCCTCCCAATTCAGCCTTTTGTTGCACTTAAAACTCACCACACACTCCTCAATTTCGTTTTTCCCTCAAAAGCCAAATAACACACTACAAAAAAAAAAACCCTTCTCCTCACCTCAAAGTCCAAAAAAACAAGGTTTAATTCATGTCTATTAAGGTTTGAACCTGTGACTATACTAATGCCAATTCATTACATCACCATTCAACCAACTCATATTTGGTGATAATTATTATAATCCTATGGTTATACTATCACTTAACAGTCCCCAGTATATTATAAAAAAAAAAATTCAAACACACACACACAAATGGCATACATGGGACTTGAAGCCAAGTCCTCTCACACAATCAAGTATTCTCAACGATTTGAGCTAGTACTTTTCCACGTCATATTATGTCATCAAAGTTCCCACCACCCGCATTTATAAATTAATTAATTATTTAATTAATTAATTTCCACGGGTCTTACAACTTCTCCTACTCAAATGCTTATGTGAAACTCCACACTATTAGCATTAAATGATCTTTGAACACCTTTAACAGATCCACCAAAATAATGACACCTCTTTTGTTTTAGAGAATCCCTTGATCACATCAACCACCATGCCATGAGTAATATGATTTTCTCATGCATCTCCTACCATTGAGAAACATAACTACCACCATTTCGCTACGCTACTTTAATCTATACACAAACCCACTTCTTTATTTAATTAAAAAGATGACCCTTTCATGTCTGCTGTGACAAGGAAATGACCACGTTTAAGAAACCTCCCTCAAAACTTCTATAAAACTTGCAAGACCAAAACTTCCCTTTCATTGATAACCTTAGGATTCCATTTTCCCCACATTGTGTCCACTCTTTAAAACCATATTGTAAGTATTGAAATGAATGAAATGCCAAGAAGGGGGGTTGAATTGGCTAGGTAAAAAATAAGGTGACTTTTAAAAGCCTAAAACAATTTTTAATTGAATCAAATTAACCACCAAGTATGGATGCAAACACTCCAGGATTGGACACTTTCAATCGATCAAAAACAAAGTTAGCCGATTGATTTCACTAGATAGATACAGTACTGATAGAATCAATAAGTCAAATCACAAAAACATTCGACTAAAAAACTGGGAAAATGCATAAATGTGAATTTGTGATTTAAGTCAGGAGTAATATGAAAGATCAATCAAGATGGGTTCAAATGAGTTAGACAAACATGAGCAATGCTACAGATAATGCCAGATCACACAAGAATGTCTAAAAGATGATTCAAATCAAAATTCTTTAAACTTTACTCAAACCTGAGCTGCATTCAATTAGTCAAGGCAACCTGAGCCTGACTTTGCACTATTTCAAAAGATTTACAAAGTTAACAACATTACACTTTCAAAATATGCAAGAACACCACACAATGACTCTTGAATCACACAAGAATCAAACCAGCACAACAAGACACATCTTACAGACCTAGAAAACCACCAGACACAACCTAAAAGCTTGAGAAAGACCAAACCTCAATGGTAGCACAACCTTGCCTACCAAAACCATCTTCTCAAAGCTTCAAACACAAAGTAAAATGCTCCAAAAATTATCCAAGATCAATCTTCAATAGTTGTGCATTGTATGATCACTAAAGAGAGGGTGAATACCATTTTTAAGTGCGAAAACTTTCTAGAAATTGTGGATCTGTATCTTTAAATTTGATCATTTGTGCTAACCGCTTCAGCACCAACTATCTCAAACACCCTTTCAGCTACTTAAGACTTTTCTTCTCCTCTTCTCCTTCACCATGCTCTAACATCACTAGCTTGTCTTTCCTTGCAAGATAAAACTTAACGATGTGTTTTTTACTCTGACACTTGAAATCATTCACCTCAACCCAAGGTCAAACCTTCCTCCCATGTGAACCACTTTTCTTGAAACATTTCTTATACTATCGAGTTTGATGATGCTACCATCTGATAATATCTAAGTATCTCCTTCTAATTGTTGAACTTAGAATAAAACCTATATGATACTTCATTTGCCTCAAAGGTTGTCCTTCCCTCTATTTAGGATACACAACCCTACTTAACTTATCTAGAGATTTGCCTTTCTTATACACTTCATGATCTTTACACTTTTAGCTTTAACCTCAAACCTTCCACAACTTTCCACCTCAAACCTTAGACATTGTTGGGATGTAGATCCAAGTTGATTTCTCAAACCTTGCTACACAAGCAAACCTCGATGTTTCTCCATATTCTAACCTCTAGAATTAACTCCTCTTGCAAAACTTGTGGCATCTGATCCCAATAACCTGTTATTGAAGCTCCCTTAGTCCAAAGCATTGCTTTTGAACTTCAACATTGTTTCTCAGCCTTATAAACCTAAACTTAGCTTTCCTCACCCACTGATGTACAACATTCTACAACTTCATATCTTAAAGGCAAGAGATTGTCTCAAAGGACTTACCCAACTCTTGTAAAGGTAAGCAGGTCAAGTTGACCTTGAATCTACATTCTTTTACCACCATAGACACTAAACACAAATCATAGAGGCGAAAACATGACTAGGCTCGGTATAGAAAACAAAACTCAAACTACAATTCTAGCTCTCCAACTTACAAACCAAACTCTTTCTTACATATTATCTCAGCTACTTGTTGTTTATCCCTCTCTTACCCAAACTTTTAGAATTAAGAAAGGAAATGTATCTTTAATATAGTATTAAGTGTTCCCCCTTATCACTCTACCAAGACATTTTCTCTTCTTAATACTTCCATATTCCTAAATAAACTCCACTAAACTTAAACTCTTATACAAGCCACAGTACATGACAAACCCACAACCCTTAGGTCATCCTAAGGATGAATAACTTTATACCAAAATGTAACATCCCAGTTTTAACATCTTAAAACTAATAAAATAGGATGTTTCATTATATTGTTCTTCAAAGATAATCTAATGTATAAAGTATATTAATATAGTCTTACAATAGTTAGGACTATAAAAATATAACATTTATACAAACCAACTAAAAACTAACAAAGCTCTATACACAAACTAAGCACTTACTACAGCTCCACGAGATCTTCCATTAACCTAATTGATGACGCCTCATCCACAAGAGATGCCTCTAAAACTATAACTTCATCTACTCCCACGAAATAGTTGATAATTACAAAAGAAAGAGACAAACAACACAAGAAAACACAAAACACACAAGGTGTAAGCTAATATGCAAAAGAGTTATCACATTATGGAAATAAAAGTTATAGTACATACTTAGTAAATCATACAAATCATGGATAAAGATAAGAATATCACATACAAAGACTAATACAAGACTCGAGTATCAGAATACAAGCATTGATGTGAAATCATGGAAGTCTTACACTTGTGGTGACTTCTATTGCTCTACAAAGCCATTGCTAATGGGTTTCACCCTACCATACAAGAAGTTAGCCCATTAACATCTTTGGTCAAGGTAAATCCCCAAGGCTAGGACCTTCTGCACCTCTCACCACATATCACATTCTACTCTACCTGAGCTTAAATGGTTATTAGAGCTATCAACACCCAATTTTGTCCAGGTGAATGCAATTGTTTTGTTAAATATAAAATATAAAATAAAATAAAATAAAAATATGTTAGGTTTTTAACTTTAATTCTACCATGAAAAAAAAGAAAAAAAAAAGAAAAGAAAAAGAAGGGAGAATCTAATTTGTTTTTAATTATCACACCCTCTTCATGAGCCCAAATGTTTTTGTACATATTTTCACTCCCACTGTTTGCTATTTACACTCCATACATGACATGTTAGAAAAGGACATTTTATAATCTCTATTTTATAGAGAAGGGTATAATATTAGGAGCATTTTTCTTCATAATAATTAAAATAAATATCTTGAATTTATGCTTAGATGATGTGTCTCATTGTCTTTTTCAGTTAGAGAATATATTATTTTAATAATTAGAAGCAAATAATCCCAATAATAATGTTTTTAGAGAATTTACGATTTTAATAATTAGAAGAAAATATTCTTGGTAATAATTAGAATCAATTATAATTTGATCAGGATCTTCATGTACCGAAAATATATTATTCTAGTAATTACAGGCAATATTTTGTTAATAATTATAATCAATACACGGTATATTATGCAACTATTTAATTTCTATAATATGTTTCATCGGGACCAATTCCTTCCTCATATATTTTATCATAATTAAAGACTAGGATTTCAGTGGTATCCCAATGTGTCTATATAAGCACAAAACTTGTCCAATGCAACAAAAAAAAATTCAAAAAACCTCTTTTTTTTATTACTAGAGCACACACGCAAAATGGGTCATTCTACTCTCTTTTCAGTCGATTTTTGCTCTACTCGCGATGACCCTGAAAGGTAAATTCTCTTTGCTCCAAATGTTATTCACGTACTACTCAAACTCTCTTATAATATCACATATATGATCGATTGACCTGTTGTATGGCTAGATGTGTTTGGGGTTCGAACGTTAGGTGATTTTTTCTGGGGTTTGGGTTCGCCATTGATATGCTTAATCCTTCTCTTTTCTTTTATTTGTGATGTCTTTATTTGGTGATTAGAAAGTTTTTTCGTAGGCTTTAATTATTTTTTTTAAATATATAAATAATAAATAAGAAAAACAAGAAGACAAAAAAAATTATGTCATTTCTTTTATATAAGTATTGAATACCACGTCAAGTCTCGACTTGCTTAGTAATCAAAACACTCCTTCATAAATTTTTAATTCCCTTTTTTAAAAATAATAATAATAATAAATAAAAATTATAAAATTATTTTTTGAATATCATGTCAAGTCTCGGATTTGCTTGATAACTAAATCTTTTATCATGTGGAATCTCGGATTCTCTTGATATTAATCAAAATGTATATATAAAAATAAAAACATTTAGAAAATAATAATAATATCAAACAATAATTTTTTTTATAAAGAACTACGTTATCCGTGATTTTCCAAATAGAAATACGTAGGAGCGAGGTACAATCCTCGTCGGGCCCAAAAAATAAAAAAATAATTTTATTTTTTAATCTTTATTATTTTTGTATGTATTTTTTATTTTGTTTGTTTTTTTCAGGGAACCACAAATATTTTTTTCAATGAAATTCTATCTTACACACTTAATTAAAGAGGGAACCGTCTTAAAACGGGCATTGTGGGGTGCTAAAACCTTCCCCACACGTAACCTACTCTCAAACCCAAATTTGGTTTCAAAGACCACTTTTTTTTAAGGTTTTTCTATAGTTTTCCGTAATAAACTATGGTGACGACTCCTCTGTACCATTTTTAAATCATTTTCGTCGTCCCGTCGCGATCTCGGTTGCGACAAGAGCGACAAGATAACCTCCAAAATCTGGACTCCCACATCAATGTGTACACTAACATAACCAAATACTAATCCTCCTTGGATGAGTACCAACCATCATCATACAAATCACATACTCAGATAGTTGTTGCAACAACTTATAAGATTTAATAAAACATTTAAAAACAAAGTGAACATAGGCATGGTTGAAACTTTGTTAGCCTCACTCAGCGAGGATATTCCATTCGCTCAACGAGTAGTACATGAAGGTCCACTCACCCAATGACTAAACCCTTCGCCCAACGACTAGACCCTTCACCCGACGACACTAGCACTACAATTCACAAAGATTAAATCACTCATAATTTTCCCAATGAAGGGTTATCACGCCCAGCAACAACCAAGTCAGTAAGCTCTTTGACTTTGGAGTCCCTCAACGAGACTATCCTTGCCTAGTGGCTACCAAGTCAATGGCTCTCTGAGCTAGGCCTCACCCAACGACGCAACTCCTCGCCTAGTGAGTCTGTATAATTTTGCATAACACAATTATGCAAATTTATGTTATTTCAGCCATACTAATGATAATGTGTATCTTTAACATTATCGTGGCTATCTTTTGATAATAGAATCAACTCCTCTTAAGCTTTTAACCCACTTAATCCTTACTTTTACTTTGCTTTTGTGAATAAATATAATATGGGTTACATAGATCTAATTACACCACTTATCCTCATTTTTGTGTCCAATTTAATAATAGGAAGCTTTTGTCTCAAGCCAAAGAAGTTGTCAACCAGAGAAGAAAGAAGAAAAAAACCAAAATTGAAGATTTGAACCTAGCATTTCACCGTTGAGCACCAAAAGTCAAGGCTCAACGCCATTCTTCTCCCATTTTTTTGTGTTGAGCGTTAGAATCAGCGTTGAGCGCTAGTTGATTCGCATTTCCGGATGCTTAATGCCAGCGCTCAACGCCATTTGGTTCACATATTTTAGCGCTAAACGCCATAAGCAAGCGCTAAGCGCTGATTATTTCGCATTTGTGGACGTTGAGCGGTGTGGGGACAACGCTAAGCTGCACATATGCTGATGTGGCAAAATTAAACCTATTTCTTCTGGATTATCGAAGGGAATGCCTCTTTGGTAGTGGGAGGCACGTGAAAAGTCATTTTGGAGAGCTTTGAGGTGTGTTAGGGCTTGTGGGAACGACTCTTTCTTCATCTTTGTATCTCCTTTCTCTTCCATTTCTTCCATTTGTAAGCTTGAGCTCTCTATGACAATGGAGAGCTAAACCCATTTTTGTTAGGGTTAGATGTAGCCACGAAACTCTTGTGTAAATGCAAATGCTTTGATTAATTGCTAGTCTTCTTGTTTCTCTTCCATTTCTTCCATTATATATATGCCTCTTTCATTTCTTCCATTATATATATTGCCACGAAACTCTTGTGTAAATGCAAATGCTTTCTCTTCCATTTCTTCCATTATATATATGCCTCTTTCATTAATTGCTAGTCTTCTTGTTTCTTCACTTAATGCTTGCATTGATTTGGCCATCCATTGCATGATATTTGGTTCATTGGCTGTGGAAATATCTTTTGAAACTTTGATTTGGAACAAGAAAACTCAATGGAGCTTGTATCTAGGAATGGGGCTTGATCCATTGGTTATCTTAAACCCAAGTGCATAATGCAAATTTTCTTATTAAGAGTTCAAGGGATTGACTCTTAATAAGGAAATTTAGGCTCATTCCACTAAGGAATTAGGGTTTGAGTAGATTTGTGGGTTGACATTAGCATATTAATGTAGAGGATGTAAAATTATAGTTGCATGAGAGCATAGTTGGTCAATTCTAACCTCAACAATATTTATTCATATCATTTCTAATTTTTTCCATTCACTGAGTGCCTTTAACTTCCAAAGTTCAATTTTAATCATTTATGCAAAATTTACTTTCTTACATGAAACTAAAAATTATGGATTCATTCTTTGGTTTAAATTAGTTACTAATTACGTAATTATTTAGTATACACGAGTCTCTTGAAAAAAGATATATCGGTCTTATCGGTTACTACTTGCGCGACCTGATACACTTGTCGGAGTCTTAACAACCAGTGCAGTCCAACAATACATACCAATATCAAGACATACCAATTTTGAATTACACAAGATACATGAACTCAAATCATCACAATTGCAATACCATGCGAACAATATACTCATATTTCATCATACAACTTAAATTATGCAATTTAAAACCAAAGCCCCAATTCAATAGATAACATTTATTACATAGTTCATTCAACCAAACAATTCATAACACAATCATACAATTATTAACTTTAACATTTCTATAATTTAGAAATAGTGCAATTAGCTTTCCTTACTTGACAAAGCGGTTCAACAAACCCAAATAACGGTAAGAACTTCAAACTACCTCCAACCACACATGATGCTCTATCTACACATAGAAACATAACAAGAATGATCAAAACGTATCGTTATGATCATTGATCAGTAGAGACTCGAATAGAAGATTAAAAACACACATGCAATAGAAAATAGAAGAAGATCAAGAAAAAAAGGATGAAACTTAACTTACACGAATGGAGAAACTGATCGGTCTAAATTGAAGAGCTTACCTCAAGGATCATTTCTACAGTCTAAGATCTTCAATCAAGCGAACAAAAGAAGAGAACTCCTAGAGAGAAGTCAGAGAACTCTAAAAATGTGGTTTCTAGAGAGATAATATGTTTTAAAATAATGAAGCTTTTTTAGAACAATTATATTTATACTAAAACCTTTTAATATTAAAATAATTGAGTCTCACTATTTTTAAACCACTATCACTTCTAGAACGTCATTTTCTAGGATTTTACATAATCAATTATCTTCTTATTTTACATAAAATAATTCCATTATTATTTTTATTATAATAATTATTAACATATTATAGATTTCGTCATATAGAAAAAATTAAATTACTTTGTGTTATTTCTTATATTCTAAAAAAATTATTTTCCTTTTTTAAAATAAAATGTATATTTTGTGAAATTATTTTATTTAAGTAATTGATTTAATTAAGTTTCAATACCATTGTAAATTGGATATTTTGTTTTGAATTCTATTATAATTTCTTAGTTTCTTTTTTAGTCGGGGATGTGATATTGTTATGTTGTCACACATCTTGCTTAATTGGTTATACATTTTAAGAAGGTTTAATTAGTTATTTGATTCTTGTTTTTGTCTAAAAATGTCAAGTTAATCCTTCAGTTTTGTTTAGTCTTAATTTGGTCTCAATTTGTACAAATTGATATAATTTTGTTATGATTTGTGAAATATTGATTCAATTTGGTCCTTTCCGTTTATTTTCTTGAAATGAATTAATGATTTCTCATCAAAATTGAAGCCATTAATAGGAATGATTTGTTTTGATGGTGTAATTAACATATTTCTAGTATCAAATTTGATGAAAAAAATCATGATTTGTTTCAAGAAATTTAACAAAAATGACCAAATGACATCAATTTTTACAAATAGGAACCAAATTGAGACAAAAATAAATTGGAGGACAACTTCACATTTTTTGACAAAAAAAAATATCAAATAAGAAATTAAATCTTTTAAGAAATGTAAAGTTATGTAAATTAATATAAAATGATATTGTGATTAATATAAATGGTGAATAACTTTTATTAATTTTATAGAAAATGTGTTGGATAATAAGAATGATCTCATAAAGTTATTGGATAGCGTAACGACTTAATTATTTAACACTTTTTTTTGTGTGGATGAGTAATGTGAGAGTTATTTTATCTTGTTATTTTACTTAATTGTTTATACATATTAAAAAATGCGAGATATGAGATTATGTAATTAACATATAATAATATTATGAGTAATGTAAAATGACATGTACTTTTATTATTTTCTGTGTAAGTTACAATGAGATAAGATGAAAAAATAATATAATACTTGCATCACCCATATAAAAAAAAATTAAACTATAAAAAACTTGAACAATGTAAACAATTTTAATTTTTAATACATATAAAATCTCAATTAAAAAGTACTTAAATTTATGGTAACCTTGAAACTTAATTAAACCTAAATTAGTTTAAAAAATTATATGTTTAGTGTCATTCACCCTAATGTATAAATATAGGTTGTCATTAATCAAGTAATTCAAAATTTATCTTTACTTTTTTATTTCTTCTTCACATTTATTCTCCAAACACCACCACATTAAAACGTAAACTCATCCTAATCACCTCTCTAATAGTTGTTATGACGGTTTTTTTGTACTTTATGCTATATTAATATAAACACTTTCTTTGTATTTGATTATTGGACCAAAACCATTGGCTCATTGTGTTGGTCTCTCTTCTTTGTTCTGCGCCCACAGTCCCGTGTCCAAACCCGGAAACCGGTTCCGGTTTTATTGAAAACCGCTTTTGGCTCCCGAAAACCAGGAGTTTTTTTAACGTTCAAAAACCAGTGAAGAGTGGACCCTTTACCCCCAATATGTGGCGATTCGACCGCACTGGTTCTCTCTGCGTGCATGACACGCGCTCCCTTCTGGCTCCTCAAAATTTGTAGTCTTTTGCATGCATTACCTGACACCATACGATTTTACCGTTCCGCCCTTCAGTTTCTTTGTTTTCCGTGGCAGTTTGATTCCTTAATCTACGCGCCTCAGTGTCTGTATGTCTGTCAGTCACTGCGCCTTTCGCACACAGAAACAAAACGTACTTTGGTAATCTATAGGAGAGATCCGTATGTTTTACGGTACTACTGCTACTGCAATTCCATTTTATTCTATTTCTTTTATAAACTTTAATAAATTCACTTGCTCTTCCAAGGATGTTTAATTTTAATTCTTATAAAATCTTGTGTAGTGGATTTAATCTTTCAATTTATTTTCAAATTAGGCTATTTTGTTTGTCTTTGAATTTGAAGGTCAATTTTAAAAATTAAAATTAAGAAAATTTGAAAAAAAATGAAATTGTTTGGATTAGAAAATGATAAAAAATAAAAAATTTTAAAACAAAAGTTTGTAAAAATAACTTTGCTATGAATCTCAACTCTAACTAATTTAAGATTATTAGACATATTGAAACAAGTCTTTTAGTTAAGGTTAAGCAAATGAGTGTTTCAATTCTCTTAAGAACGAGGGTTTATGTTTGCACCCTCATTTTTATTTCCACAAAGAACATGTTCTGATTTCAAGCCCGTTAAAATAATATTGTTAGCGTCAATCAATACATTTGAAATATTGTCACTTTGAAACTTGGAACTTTGTCATGGTTTTACTTTTAAAGGTGCATCAGTGCCTCAGAGGCTTAAGGGAAGAAGATATATTTAAATTGTTCTTGACCTTGACTCTATGATATGTAACTATTGAAGGTATCAGAACAAACCCAATGGAGGTTTAAGGGAACGAGGTTTGTTTTTCAAACATCTTTCCAAGAAACAATGTTAATGTTTTGACCACAAGTCCATTGAAATAACATCTTTATGATCAAAGTCTATCATAATTTCATCCTTAAAAAACACACCCAAAAAAAGTAAAAGAGAAATATAGATTTAAATTGTTTTTAACCTCAACTTTTAAATCACGACAAAGCAATTTTTATCAATCACTTATGTTATATGAATTTATCTTATATTCTTAATAAGGATTTGTATAGAAGTAAAATAACACACAATATTGATATTTGTATTCTCACTATCATTTATAAAAAACATTGAGTGACATCGTGTCAGAAGGGACATTTCCACCGTAACAACTTGGTAACTAAAAATAAAGTCATATCGACAAAGACATCTCGATTAGGAATGTAACATACCGTAACCTCAGATGAAGGCATAAATGAGGATGAAACAAAACGAACAAGAAGATTAAGGCATAAGATAGATTAACAAAAACCTAAACAACTTAAAGAAAGGTGACTACCTAGGTGATCTAAGTCCGACCAAGTAATACTTATTCATTCTACCATTTATTATTGTCTTACGCACATACTGACTAGAGTGTTAGGGTGTCTTTGCGGACACCACTCCCAGTTGGACGTTGGAGACGTGTTTACCTATTACATCTCAAATTACTTGGACGTGTGGGAAAGAATATCTCAGATCAAAGGGATAGTGGTTAAGAGAATGAGTTATTTAAGGATTTTGGAAGTTAAGCAAACTTAAGAATTAAATGTTTTATTTAAAATTTCTTTTTTGGGTTTTTTTATGCAAAATTATCTATTAAATTGTCATAATTAATTTCATTTAACTTTCACACTATTCTCCAGTTACAACTCGTGTTCATCCTTATTTCATTTGAGATTTCATCTCCATTATCCACCAAAAGGCTAAACTCTAACATAAAATAGTTTTGCAATTCAATCCAAGAAAAAAATCCAATTCCTTATAAAAAATATATGCAGAAAAACTTTTAAATCTCATAAACTGAAAAGTATCAAAAAATAAAACTGGATAAAAGAAACACATTTCTAATCCTAATACAAATTAAAAAATTGAATAAAAACAACAAGAACACAAATAGAAAGACAAACATACTAACTAGAAATCAGGATAAAAGGATTGATACGCACAAATAACATGAGATTCAATAAATGAAATTTATCAAAATCATCAAAAGAACTCTAGAATGAATGAAAACAAAGAGCCAATAAGTGAAATCAATAGATAAAATCACATAGATAAAAAAATAGAAATAAAAAATGATTAAAAAAAATAAAGATACATTATTTTTTTTCCTAAACAAAATTATAATTTATTAAAAAAATATTTTAACTCATCAAATATCATTTTTATCACTAATAAAAATTAACAAACAAAACTAATACTAATTAAATTAAATTTTATTTTCAAATATAAAATTTTAATTAATTTATAAAAATATATTAATAATAATTATTTTGAAGTTTTTTTTAAATATAATCTTATAATTAATTTAATAAAAATATATTAGTACTGAAATATTTTTATAAAATCTATTTTTTAATATAACTTTGTAATTAAATAAAAAATTATTAGAATTAAAAAAAAAGTTAGTTTGAGGGTTTTCTAGAAGACCTAAAGAACAAAACTATTTATTTTCCTAATAAAATAGAATTATTTTTTTCATAGAGATATTAACACTTTTAATTATCATCTAGTAACATGTAACACTTAGAAATAGTAATGATAGTACATAAGAAAATAGAGTTGTTCTCATTTTTTTATTTGAAAAACTTCTATATGATCATGGGTGGCATGCGCACGATGTTCGACGCCACTGAGGTGAGACACGTCGACAGAAAGTATAAAGCACGCGCGAGAGATGAAAGTGGGCGTGGCTGCCCTGTACAAATGGGAAAAAGGGAATCATTATGCTTCGCTTCAAACTAGAAAAGTGGTTCGAAGTTCCACCACCCCCTTGAATGTGGAAAAAAATAAAACCTCAAAACCATTGTTTCATCTTATGTCATGTTAGAAAAATGATAAATAATAAAAGTAACAAAAACAAAAGAAAAAACAATTGTTGAGAAACCCACAACATGTGAGAAACCCAGCAGCGCCGGAACCCCAACACTATAAAGTCCCCTCTTTCTCTCACAATTCCAATTCCAATCAAAATAATCTCCAATTTTCTCTCACTTTCTTCTCCTTAATTTCTCTCTCAGAAACTTCAATTGGGGCTCAAAGGGTATAGAAAAAAAAAAAAAAAAAACTAGGGTTGTGAGAAAATGCGAATGAGTTGTAATGGGTGTCGTGTGTTGCGAAAAGGGTGCAGTGAAGATTGTAGCATAAGACCGTGTTTGGAATGGATCAAGAACCCAGAATCGCAGGCTAATGCCACCGTTTTTCTTGCTAAGTTCTATGGTCGTGCTGGCCTCATGAATCTCATCAACGCGGGCCCTCAAAACCTCCGACCAGGTTCGAATTCTAAATTACAATTGATTTTTCTTTTAATTCTTTAATTTTCTTGTTGCATGTTTAAGTTCTTTGGAGCAAAACTCAAATCTAATCTCGTCAAAAAATTTATGTGGTGTTTCTTGGCTGATAGAAGTTTCAACACAGTTTACTAAAGAAATCTAAGGAAAAATCTTACATGCAGTTGTCTAAACACTACATTTTTTTTTTTGAGAAAGGAAATTTTGTTAGTAAAGGTTAAATTTTCACAGGTTTTTTTTTCTTTTATTTTCTATTTTTTGGGTTAAACTGGAATTTAAACTGAGTTTTTTATTTAAATTCTTTTTAAAGTGTCAAAGAAAACAATTTTGGGCACAAAGGATCTTGCATGCAGTTATTTAGAAGCGTGTAATTGATTATGGTGATTTTTGTTTGCAGCGATTTTTCGTTCGTTGTTGTACGAGGCATGTGGTCGAATTGTAAACCCAATTTACGGGTCAGTGGGTTTGTTATGGTCGGGGAGCTGGCAGCTGTGTCAAGCCGCCGTGGAAGCCGTTTTGAAAGGCGAGCCGATCACACCGATCACATCGGAAGTGGCGGCGAATGGGCGGGCCCCACCTCTGAAGGCATGCGACATTCGCCACGTGTCCAAAGACGAAAACTCGGCGAACCGGACTCAAAAGGCCAAGACTCGAGTCCGGGTTAAGCGAACCGGCGGCGACGTAGTTATCAAACCGAAAGCCTCGAAGGCGACTGGGTTTGTTCCGGTTGAACCGGAGGCGAACCAGACTACGAGTCATGAGTCGGGGCTGAGCCACTTGTCGGAAGCGGCGGCCATTGTGGAAGGAGAGAGCAAAGAGAGTGAAAGTGTGGTGTCGGTGGAAACTTGCAACCTATTCGGTGAGACAAAGACGAGTGATCGAACCGGTGAAAGTAGTGATGAAATTGGTTTGGAATTGAGGCTTGGGTTTGAACCGGTTTCACGTGAGCATCACATGATTCCGATGAAGAAGAGAAGAATAGAAGTGAAAAGTAGCTGTGACTCAATGGAGTTAGGACTTGAGTCCTCGGCTTGAAAATAATGGCTCGCATAGTTTTTTATGAGAAAACAACACTTTTTCTCTTGAATCTTGTAGGTGAAATGATAAGTTTAGAATTTTTTTTTTTTACTTTTTCTTTTTCGGTTTAATCTCTGTGAATGAGTTGTTGTACAAAATGGTTAATATCTTCGATAAATGGAGGAAAGTTTCGCTTCTTTTGTTTCACTTAAATACTTAATTTGTATTGTGCACTATTACATTCCAACAGTAGATACATTTCCGTATTCAAACACGCCCTTACTTTTGACCATGATTTGAAAACCCCAGAAACAAGTTTGTGATGGGTTTTTAAAGGAAATTTATCAAAAAGATATTATATTAATCAAACACGAGTTTAATTCATTAGATAGATATTAGTTCTAACTCAACCTTTATATTACATTTTTATGGATTTTCTGTCTTTATTTGGAAATGAAGCAACTTTTGATTTAGAATTATTTTACCCGAAAATAGCACACACTATATAGATTGATTTGTTATAATCGATTTGTGTGTTATGTATTAAAAATAACTAAGAAAATAAAAGAAAAAAGCATTTCTTCAAGTATACAGGATGAGCAAAAATAACTTAATTATACTAAGTTAACTAGACTATATCAAACTAAAAATAACTGAACTGTACTATTGATTAGTTAAAGTTTTAAAAAATTGTACTTGAAATATAATAGTTAACTATTGTATTATTCATTATTAAGTTTGTTTTCCCTTAGTTAGCAATAAAGATTGCTACAACATTGATTTCACTAGTTTGGTAGACAAAAATTTTAAATAAATTTTTTGTTTTCTTAGTTTAGTTTGATAGACAAGAATTTTAAATAAATTTTTTGTTTTCTTAGTTTAATATAATTAAATTTTAATTTTAATATTTCCAGAAAATAATAATTGTAAGAAATTGGTATTTGAAAATAATAATATTCTTTTACATGATTTTGGTTAATACATGGTTTAACATATATTTAGTTTACTAATAAAAATAGTTGATATTGTGAATAATTAATTAAGTTGCAAAGAATGACATATAAAGTAATTATAGAAAAATATATAAATATAAGTATACTCTAATTAAGAATAAATGAATGCAGCAACAGCGACAGTAACCATAAATAAGTAATGTAGTATTATATTTTTAAAAGACCGCTTATAAAAGAATAAAAGAATTATAACGGTGAATGAGAATTTAAATTTATTTACAAAATAAATATAATAAAATTAATTTTTATTTATATAAAATTAATGATATACTTATAAATATTTAAATATGTTATATTTAGAAACAAAATTTCGAAAATATATTATATTTTTAAGAAAAAAAATGTAAAATTTAAATTTAAGTCATATTTTTATATTAGTTTCCAATTTAACTTTAGTTACATAAAATAAAAATATATAAAATTATATAAGTTAACATATTTTACTAATTTTTAGTTAATAATTAATTTTAGTTACATAAACATATGTATTAAGATATAAACCTTTGTATTAACACGTATTAGTAAATTTCGGTTCAAAATCAGTACAATTTGTTTCAAAAATATTATAATTCAATTCAAAAATAGTACATTTAGTTCAAAATTAGTGCAATTCGATTAAAAAATAATACACTTTGGTTCAAAATAAAAACAATTTGGTTCAAAAATAATTCAAAAATATTGTAGTTAAGTTCAAAAATAGTGCAGTTTTGTTCAAGAATAATGTAGTTTGTAAAACATATATGTTTATAATAGTTCAGCTCATATTATAGTGCACTGTAGTTTAGTGCAGTTCAGATCAGTTCAATTTGTCAGAAAAAAAAAGTTCAGTTCAGTTTGTTTGAACTATTTTTCAGTTCAGTGTAGTTCAAACAAACTGTTTTTTAGTATAGTGCAGTTTTTAATAGTTCAATGCAGTTCAGTACATTTTGCCCAACCTTAGTGTTACAACGTTATTGTTTTTAAGAATTATTTGTGGTATGCCTTGTAAGTTTTTTTACAAGAAAGAATAAAATAAAAGAACCACATGATAGAAAGAAGAGTGAGTGAAGATACGTTTTCAGAAGAAAATGAGAACAATGCTGCCATAAGGATTACATTAATTTACAAACTCTTTAAAGGAAAATTGATTAGATCATATTACCTTTTTACTTCCTGAACTAATAATTAATTTTTCAATAGGTGATGAGTTCCAAAAGACTTTTGTGGTGTGTTTGGATAAAGCATTTTAATGAAGCAATTCATTTTTTTTGAAGAACTTAGATTCCTTTGTGATGAAATTCTTTGTTTGGATAGAGAAATTAAAAAGCATTTAAAATGTAAGCATTTTGTTGAAGTATTTCAATTAGCTAAATTAGTAGAAATTCAAATATCCTCAAAATAAGTGGAATTTGAAAATTTTCTCACTCAACCTCACTTTAGAAATCTCTAATAGAGTTGTCAATTTGGCCTAGTCCATAGGTGGGCTTCACGAGCCGGATCGACGACTCGACGAGCTGGGCCCATGACTCGATGAGTCGGGTGGGCCCGACGACCAAGACGAAATGAGCTGGCCCGACTACTTAGATAGGTCGAGCAAACCCGACGACAAAAACAGGTTAGGCAAGCCCAACGACCCATACAGGTCGAGTGGACCCGATGACCCACATGTATCGGGCTGGCCTAACGACTCAAATGGGTCGGGCGAGCCCGACGACTGAGACAAGTCAGACAGGCCAAACAACCAAGACGACAATGCAAAAGATTGGTTGTACTACCTTGCACCCAAGTCCATCACGAGCTCGAATGACTTGAAGAGATTGTTCTTGGCCAAATTTTTCCCTACATCCAGGACCACAACCATAATAAAGGAGATTTCTGGAATCAAGCAGCAATCTGGGGAGAGTCTGTACGAATATTGGGAGAGATTCAAGAATTTGTGTTCTAGTTCCCACACCACCAGATATATGAGCAACTACTTCTTGATTATTTTTATTAAGGCTTGCACCATATGGATAGAAGCATGATTGATTCTGCAAGTGGTGGTGTTTTTGGTAATTCGACCCAGTAGCAGCGAGGCAATTGATTGAGAGCATGGCCTCTAACTCTCAGCAATTTGGTGCAAGAAATGATGCCATTGTTGTTAGGGGAGTTCATGACGTAAGAGCCGCTGAATACACTAAGAAGTTGGATATAACAGATGCCTCAAAAACCCATGTTATTTTGTGAGGTCTTCGATGTTTGGGGTATAGATTTCATGGGCCCTTTCCCTGTCTCTTTTGGTTTCACTTAGATCTTGCTTGTTGTTGATTATGTTTCAAAATGGGTGGAAGCCAAAGCCACCAGAACTAATGATGCTCGAGTTGTTGTGGACTTTGTTAGGTCTCACATATTTTGAAGGTTCAAAGTTCCTAGAGCTATCGTTAGTGACCAGGGCATCCATTCTTGCAATAGATCCATAGGGGTTTTACTTCAAAAGTATGTGGTTGTGCATAATCTTTCTACAACATATCACCCCAAACTAATGGGCAAGCTGAGATCTCAAGCAGAGAAATCAAGAGGATCTTGGAGAAGATTGTACAACCCAACTGAAAGGATTGGAGCAACAGACTAGAGGACGCACTTTTGGCTCACAAGACTGCTTACAAGGCACCAATATGGATGTCTCCTAATCGGCTTGTCTTTGGAAAGCAATGCCACCTGTAACGTCCTAGCCGAAATTTTTTTATTAAAATAAATCAAAATAAATTCAATAAAAACATCATTTATTCTCAACAATTTCCCAAACGCGGGAAATTTAAACTTCAAAAGTAGCTTAGGTAGTAATTAAAACCGCAATGTTAAGTTATTACACAACCAAATCATCCAAATATATAAAGGTTACAAAAGAAAAGCCATAATGAAATTTTTGTAAACTGTCCCATAGTGATCCCCACTCCGTCTCTACGCATCTGCATGCTCACCTGTATCAACATCTGCTCCCATGTAACGAGTTACATGATCATCGCCAAATACACACAGATAGGGTGAGCTCATTTAAATAAACCAACAAATATCATAATAATAATAATAGAAATACATCATCTCCATATCATAACCGGGGTTAGTATTTTTCTCTTTCCCCTTAGTTGTCCATTACAACACTTGCATTAGACGTCTATCATTTCTATACCCTTTAGGTGAGATCAATGATCGATCTTTGTTGCACAAGTGTCTACTTGCCCCTCCGACTACAGGCCACCACCTGATAGTCCACACATGGGAATAACTTTGCCACAACATCTCACCGTGACACCAAGTGGAGTTCCCCAAAACAAACATAAGTTTGTAGTTGTTCCCAAACTACCAAAGGTCTATCAGAATACACTGAAGAGGGCAATCACCCGAAACCTCGTCGTACGATCCATAACTCGCACACTCCACTAGACTTCCTAAACCACCAGGCTACAACCTAGAGTGCTCACGTGTTACCCCAATACGAGTTGCACTCGTAACTGGGCACCTAGCCAAAGCCTTGCATTATGAACATAACCTAAAGTTGTGTAGAAACCTTGCACACCATCACTAGGCGAAATCTGGTTCTAGACCTCCTGGCGAACACCTCCCTACCGCCAGGCGCTTCTCGTTGACAGTGGCCACTACCACTATTTTTGGCATTTTTCTCAGGTCTTAAGAGACCCCAAACATACCATACATCATTCTCATACCAGTCATAGTATTTCAGACATAATACTATAACCAAACTCAACATATACCAATAACTCATGCCTAATTCACATATACACAATTAAATCATACCAATTTGATTATTATCATGCACATTTACTCTTCATCACTTACTACTCTAAACCTGCCACATACACTCAATGTACTCCAAGTATTATAATCTTACAGTCTAAAATTCATATAACTCATGTCACCACGATTTGGACAATATTGCTCATGCAACTATTCAACCATGCTCCAAACACAATCACACTACCAAGTATTCACAGTTTCACAATTTCAAACCCACTTTTCCATAACTATAATATTTTCTACTACTCACTCATCATCTTATACATGAGTATTTCTCAATCATTTAACCCAACCATACATATCACATAATTACAGTTTTCTAATAATTGTGGTTCATATCAGCATGCAAATTATTTAGCTTAACACATATATCTCGATCATACCTTCTCATACATTTTCATATTATATCCCATGTTTGAAGTTCCTTCAACCCCACTGCCTAACTACTCCGTATAACTTGCTCCAAGTTATCCCACACAACACACAATCACTCACAATACAAACCAAATTCACACTCTAGCTGAATTGAGGTGTTGCCTAGCAACAGCTACTGGGCCGCCAGGCGGCTCACAAACTTCTGGATTCAATCCAGATTCTTCCTGCAACAATGTGAGCCCTAACTTCCCTAATTACCACTCTTCTACGGGTTTTGACACATTTCCATTAGCAAACAATTTGTTCAATTCAATATTAACTCCCATTTCATTCTTGATATTCCATAGAGTACCAATCAACATATATGATACATATAATCTCATCTCTCATTCCAGCGTGGTCTCTCATACCCAATCAAACAAAGATTCATGCATTTTTCGCAACTACACAATTATAAATAATAATTCATCAAGCCAATTATTCACGCACAATAGAAATTCAATTCCAACATCATCACACCACAGAAACATTAATAAACAGAGAAACTGGGCAACCCAGTTTGTGCCGCTTGGCGGATCTTCTTCAGCCGCCAGGCGGTTCATAGTGAAAACCCAGAATTTGGGTTTCTGGAGCATGCATCACCTGGTGGGTCATTCGACACCGCTAGGCGGTTCCTGGAGATTTCCAAAAATGCGACGAAATTAAGAAAAATTGACATACTTTGCATTTCCAATTCTCAAGAACATTACTTCAACAGACAATCACGATTAAATCAAGATAAGGAACTCCCCTAACCTGGATTCCTTGCTTAATTTGATAAATTCTCTATTTACTCTTTGATCGCCAATAGCCTTCGTTGCTCTTCTTCCAATTCTACTCTTCCTATCACACCCAACTCAGTTTTCAGTCTGAAGTTTCCTCTCCTCACAGCACCTACCAATGGAAGACTCCCCAACCTCTTCTCTCTCCTTATTTGGTCTCTTTAATCACACCTTAATTAGGGTTAATGACCATAAAACGAGAAACTAAGTATTTAGTGAGCTTAATGATCATTCAATGGATGGTTTGAGATACTTTTCCAGCCATTGTAGTTGCCTGGCTAGGGTTTGTGTGACTCTTGATGTTCATGCCAAAGTAAGTTTTAACAAAAAGAAAATTATTTTGTTCAAGCCAAGGTTTGAACCCATCACCACACAATTGTAGTTCAAGTGCACAACCATTTCAACCAAGTCATCTTTCATGCCAATATTTATGCATATAAAACTATCTACGTACTCATCACGCTCCAAACACATCATCAGAAAATAATAAAATTAAATATCACACAATTGGCATACATAAGACTCAAACCCAAGTCCTCTCAACATCATAAAGTACTCTCAACCATTTAAGCTAGTACTTTTCCATGTCATGAAAGTTAGTATTTAATGCCATAAAGGCTTCTCTTACCCGCATTTATTAAATAATTATTTATTTAATTATTTAAATTTAGTGGGTCTTACATTCCCCCCACCTTATAAAATATTCGTCCTAAAAAATTAGAGCTTACCAGGAAATAGATGCAGGTAAGACTGTCTCATTAGGTCCTCCATCTCCCAGGTCATCTCTTGTGTGGTTTCATCCCAGAGGACTTTCACGGTCCGGATCTCCTTGCCTCTCAATTGTTTGATTTGTGAATCCAGAATCTGCACCGGTCCTGCCTCCACAGTCAAGTCCTCCCGACCCTGAATATCGTCCGCTTCCAACACATGTGAAGGATCTGGAATATACTTCCTTAGTTGTGACACATGGAAGATGTTATGCAAGTTCGCCAAATGAGATGGTAATGCAATCTCATACACCATAGTGCCTATCCTCCGAGTAATTTGATACGACCCAATGAACCTTGGAGTCAGCTTCTTTGACTTGAGAACTCTCCCAACACCAGTGGTTGGAGTCAGCCTGAGAAACACATGGTGTCTAGTCTCAAATTCTAATGGTCGCCTACTTTTGTCAGCATAAGACTTCTGCCGACTCTAGGTAGCTCGCATCCTCTCTTGAATTATCTTCACTTTATCAGTGGTCATCTGTAAAAATTTAGGACCCAACACCACTGCTTCACCATCCTGATTCCAACACAATGGAGTCTTGCACCTCCGCCCAAATAGTGCCTCAAACGGTGCCATCCCGATACTGGAGTGGTAACTGTTGTTATAAGTAAACTCCACCAAAGGGAGTACCTCACTCCAACTACCCAAGTGATCCAGCACACAAGCTCGCAACAAGTCCTCCAAGGACGGGATGGTCCTCTCCGACTGTCCATCAGCTTGAGAATGATATGCTGAACTCATCCTTAGTTGCATACCCAGTGCTGCTTGCAGCGACTGCCAAAACCTCGACGTAAACCTCAGATGCTGATTAGATACTATACTGGCCGACACTCCATGCAGTCTAACCACTTCTCTCACATACAACTCTGCCAATTTATCCATTGACAGCTTCTGGTTTATCGGCAAGAAGTGTGCACATTTAGTCAACCGATCTATAATTACCCACATCGCATCATAACCCCTAGTAGACTTCGGCAGGTGAGTTACGAAATCCATCACTATGTTGTCCCACTTCCACTGCGGAATCTCCAAGGGTTCCAACGTACCTCCCACCCTCTGGTACTCTATCTTTGCCTTTTGACATACCAGGCATGATGCTACAATATCCGCCACATTTGTTTTCATACCCGTCTACCAAAATGTCGCTTTCAAGTCTTTATACATCTTAGTCATACCTAGATGTATGTTAAGACGACTTTTATGCCCTTCATCCAAGAGCATCTTCCTCAATACCCGACTCCTGGGTACACATACTCTTTCTCTAAACCGCAGGATGCCGTCTTTACCCATCCTGAAATCTTTCCTCTTCTCGGTACCCAACTCACTAATTATTTGTTGCAGCTCCTGATCCTTAACCTATTCCACCCGAACCTCATCAAAGAACTCGTTAGTGATTCGTAACATATTGTACCATATATAATCAGCTCCGGTGTGTAACCCCAAGTTCATGTCTCGTAGCTTCTCAATAAGCTCTAGTTCTTTTATCATCATAGCAGACACATGCACCCCTTTCTACTCAAAGCATCTACAACGACATTGGCTTTACCTGGATGGTACAACAACTCAAAGTCATAGTCCTTTAAGTACTTCATCCACATGCGTTGCCTCATATTCAGTTCCTTCTGATCGAACAAGTACTTCAAGTTCTTGTGATTACTGAACACCTAAAACTGTGAGCCATACAAATTGATGTGACCCCAACAAGCCCAAGCTCAAGTGCATCAACAAGCCCAAGCCCATATCAAGGCCTAATCACTAGAAGCATGATGAGAAAGATTCACATGGGCCTCTCACAAGATGATCAAGTCAATCATGGGCTTTTTACATTATTTACATGGGCTAAAGAAATCTCTAAAATATGAGATGATGCATGAAGG
>Ga0214545_1001857_pt1 | contig 40353 bp, 13 predicted proteins | sample CNSS4metaG_FD_160064 | JGI IMG/M metagenome (GOLD analysis project Ga0214545, IMG submission 160064) | Root nodule microbial communities from cowpea collected in UCLA plant growth center, Los Angeles, California, USA - CNSS4 | ecosystem: Host-associated > Plants > Roots > Nodule | place: USA... | reverse complement strand
CCAAGCAAAAAAAAAAAAAACATTTTTAGTCTTTGAAGTAATATGGCATTAATGGAAATGATGAAAAGTGGGGACTTGGTGCTGTGAGCATTGATATCCACATCCAAGCGTTATATCATCAGTTCTGTTAAATGTCTACCCTCTTTGGATTGAAATGATTTTTTCTTCATTTTGTAAATCTAATAGCGTATTTATCCCAAATTTCATGTTAAAAGCATAATTAAGTCTTTCATGTTAAAAGCTTAATTAAGTCTCAAACTAAATGCAAACCTTTATTGTGCAATGTGTCTGTTCTGATGGTGTTTTTGCTGCAACCCCTACTTGATGTAACCTGTCTCTAGTAAAGCACAAGCACTGATGCAAGCAAAAAAGACATCCAAAGACTTTTGAAAAGGGAGAATTCCTCCTGGTTTAGACGAGACTGTTGTTTCAACATTCTTCTGATTGGATAAAAACGAAAAATAAATTTAACTCTTGTTGATCTTGATGAAGAAAAAACCTTATAGTTTTGACTAACAATAAAAGTTTTGTGAATGTCAGAATAAATGCTTGGAAACCTAGGTCTAATGTTTATTTTAAGAAGATCCTAGAATGTTAAACTAAGAACAGATAAAACAAAAGGAAAATGGCTGGCAATGAAATTTTTAATTGACATCTTCCTAACATCAATGGAGATATTTATTGTAAGGGTATAAATGTTTGTACACACACCTTTTGACTTTTCAGTTTAAATACAAACAAGCACCACTTTTTTTCTCAGTCCTGATGTTCAACTATATATAACTCACTTTCTAATTATTAATTTGTTTTATATTATAAATATATTTTTTAAACTATATAAGTGTTGATCCTTGATTAAGCTACCGATTCTTCTTTCCACAGCTTTTTACAATGATATTGTATATTTATCATTAATTTTTATCAATTTAAGTAAAAAAAAAAGATAAATACATAAGTAATTGATAAATTTGGACATAAAATTAAAATTTGTTATCGTTCCAAACTTTAATATATTCTTGTCATTAAACGTTAAAAGTGAATAAATATAATTTTATTAATCTATAGGTTAAACTGTATCTCATATTATATTTTATATTGACTTTGAGTTAGAATATATCAAATAATAAACAACTTAAATATTAATATGAAATATTGATTTATATGTGAAAAAAAATATTTAATTTGAGACTGAGACAAATTTTAATTTCATATAAAAATTTAATAATTAAAAACATACTTATCATGAGTTTAAATAAATTATTTGTTACTAAGTTTGAAGTAATCTTGAAAAAATCAATCACTAACTTCAATCAATTCAATTATTTTTGAAATAGTCGACTTTTTTAAATGTTTTAGTATGTTTGAATAAATTAATTATTTATCTATACATATATGAATATGTATTTTTTAAAATTAAAATAATTATTTTTTCAATTTTATTTTTCTTTTTTCAAGTTAATTTTTTTTAGTTTGACCATTTTTCAAACTTAATTATTCTTTTTAATTATAAAATTAAATACAAAATAAATAAAATCTATTTACAATAAAATTATAAAAATGATTTATATTTAATTTTTTAATTATAATTATAATAATTTTGTTATCTTTTATTATCAAAAAAATAAATAAACACACATTCACACTCGATTTATTTTTAAGATGTACTCAATTGTCTTTTAAATGATATATTTTGAATATATATTTTAAGTTAGGCTTAGGTGAATTAACTGGTCACTGGATATAAAAAAAAAAAAAAACATACAACAAAAAGTGAAATTATCATTGAAATAATGAATTTATATGAATATAACTACTTCAATAAAAACTTATGTAAATCCTTAACTTTTAAAATTTATATGTGACAATAGATGAGTAATAAAAATGTAGTCCATAAACCTCTTTTCACTGAGATATGCAATGAGGTATCGGTTCCTACGGGGAAGCACAGATCTCATCCTACCGTTATGGCATTAGTCACTACCTCCATATTTTGAATGTAAAGAGTAAAATTTAAAAAAAAAAAAATGCGTTGCCGTTATTTATGAAGATATAGGTTAATTTATATACTAAGAAATCTCAAGCAAATTATGCCAAAAAAATCAAACTAAGTGATACATGTGGTATGCCTTTCCTATAATATTAGGAGATGAATTAAAACTAAAAATCATTATAATAAAACTAATTTTGTAAAATAAAAATGATCTTTTTTTATATTAGCGGAAACACAAGTGTTATCAAGTTAGTGTACACTGTACGCATTATCATATATGCATGATATTATATTAGTAGGTGATGATATTATAATTTTATTAAGTTAATATACAAAATAAATTTATATTTATTATAAATAAAATGAAATAAACGAAGAAAATAATTATTGATGAATAAGAAAAAAAGAGAAAAGATAAACAATTTTATAAAAAAAAATGTAAAAGTAAAAATTAATTTTTAAAAATTTAATAAATAATTATATTTTAAAAGATAAAATTAAAATTATAAATCTTGTACACAAACAAAAGAATCCTCCTTATATGCAAATATAGATAATCTAAATCACTTTATTCAATTAACATGGAATCTATAAAAAAAAATCTACGTAATTAAATTACACTTAAATTATTGTATTGACTGGCGGACCTTTCACTTGACAGAGAGGGTCATGGTTCTCTCAAATTTTTTTAATATCTATATATTTTAATATATAATTTTAAATATATATTTCAAAATTTAATATATTTAATATATTTTCTATTCTAATTTTTTTATACATCTATATTTATGTATAAAAGAAAAGTTTTTTTTGTTCACATTTTCAATTTGTCCTTTTTAATATTTTTAAAAATTAAAATAGTTATTTAATTAATATTATTTTTTTAAGTGATCATTTATTTAATTTAATATTTTTTTATTTAACTATTTTTTAAACTTAATCATTATAAATGAAAATCAATTATAGTAAAATTATAAAAAAATATTTGTATTTAATTTTATAATTATAATAATAACAATAATTATAACTTTTTTATTTTTTATTATCATAAAAAAGGTAAATATAATGTTTTTACTAGTGTGTATAAAATTTTTGGATATTACTCTTTTGGTTCTTATCTTTGTTCAAAAACATTAAGTTGGTATGTTTTCTTAGTTTTAATTTGATCTCGATTTTTTTAAAAATATGCAATTCAGTCCTTTTTTGTTAAATTTTTTTATCATATCAAATTTTTTTCATTACAATTGAAGTTGTGAATAAAGATGACTTGCTTGTTAGTGTAATTAACATAATCCTACTGTCAACTTTTTAAAAAATTTCTATAACATTTCAAGAAATTGAACGAAAAATAACCAAATTGTATCAATTTTAAAAAAATCGATACCAAGTTGAGACTAAAATACATTATATGACCAATTTGATATTTCTAAACAAAAATTTGACAAAAAAAATAATTCAAAGACACTCCAAAAAATATTGGTTAAAAATTTGTCACTAATTGTATTCCTGAGACAAATCAAAGATTACTAATGTAGTTGGTATCCATCTTCAATGTCAAGATTTCCTTTACTTTGAATGGTGAACGAAAATTTTGAAGTGAAGGCCATGATCATGATCAAAGCAACGTTCCCACCAGCGGCGGTTTCAATAATCATTTCATTATTAACATATTTTTCATTATCGTAATCTGGTGAATAATATTTTTTATTATGATGAGATCATTTTCATTATGTTGTCGTGCAATCACAACCAACAACAAAAGTTCCATTAACACCATCAGCCTCATATCTGTACAGTACGGGCAAAAAGTAGGTGGTTGATTAACGTTGTTTGAAATTTGTAGCATCTTTGCATCACTGTTTCTGATACATGCTCAGCTTCAAATTCCTATCGCTAATAAGAAAATGACGAAAACATGAATCAATTGCTTTTGTGGATCCTTTTAAATAAGACACTCGTTTTAAGGAATATATTTAATCTTTTAATATTTCTAATTACTTTTCGAAGTAGGTTTCGATGTTAAAGTTCCACCTAAAACTTTTATTTCCTACATTTAAGTTTTTTTACAGTTACAAATTTAAGGATTATAAACTTTAATTTGAACATATCTTAAGCTTCTTTTTTATTATATGGTTTCCAGTTTCTTTTATCAAAAATTGTTAAATTTATTATATTATTTGTTGTTGAGTTATTACTAGGACATACAAATATTTAATCTTATGTTTGAAGTGTGAAGAAAATATAGGACAATCTTTATTTTATAAACATATTTTATAGATTTAACTTCAATTTAAAATATATTTTCTAATATTATTATTTGCTCTTGTGAGGTAATGACAAATTTCAAAACTAAAAAATATAATAAAACACTGAAAAGGGATGATATGAGTAAATTTTGTAATAATTTACTCTGAGAAATAAAACAAATAAATAAGAGGGAGAAGAAACAGGAGTGTGTATTATATAGACATTTCCTTTAATAATAATACTAGTGAAAACACCAAGCAGGTGTTTACTTTTTTCATCTGTAATAAAATTATTATAATTGTTATTTTTATAATTATAAAATTAAATATAAATATTTTTTGTAATTTTACATAAAATTTTATGTATTTTATAGGTAAACTTTTAGTAGGTAATATTGATGAAATAATTATTTTAATTTTAAAAAAATATTTAAAAAGTAAATATGGAAAACAAATGTGAACTACAAATAGAAAAATTCTCTTTATATACAGGGATGAATTATTTTTAATTTAAAATAATGATACTTAAAAGGTAAAATTAGAAGAAGAAAAAATGTGTACATAAAAAAAATGAATCTTCATTATATATAGATATATAGATATGTAAATTTATTTTATGATAATAGAAATTAATAAAATGGTTAAGATTAAAATGCAGTAAAATTCAGAAAAATATCAATTAGGGCGTGTTTGCTCTTAAAGATGAATTTCAGATAGATTGATTGAATGAATCGAGAAAATTGAGAAGGAAAAATGAGATTATTTATTTGAAGAGATGAGGAGTGAAAGTGAAGAAATTTAAATATAAAATTTATGAGCAAATTGATGGATGTGAAAGATATAAAATAATATTTTCATAGATAAAATTATTATATTACAGTTTTGTCCTTGTGAGTTAAAATTAGTCTAAACAAACTATAATAATAATAATTATTAATTTTAATATTATTATTATTATTATTAAGTTTAATATTATTATTATTAGTTTTAATAAAATTATTATAATATTATTATTATTATTATTAATATAATTATTATTAATAATATAATCATTATTACTATTATTATTATTAATTTAGAATTAAAAAAAAATTAAGGATATTTAAGTAAATACATATATGCTGAGTTGTATTTCCCTTGTAATCTCTTCGTCTATGATGCGAATATTTCATTTTTTTCTCAAGTCCATTTACATAAATTACCTCTAATCCTTGAAGCAAACGGGTTTCATTCATCTCTATCTATCTTCTTAATCAATCAAATTTTAAAAGCAAAGCATTTAAAAGGTAAAATTGATAAGATTATTTTAATTTACAAAAGAAAACTTTTATTGGATAAAATTAGAAAACAAATATGAATATAGAAAAAAGAAAACTATATATATATATATATATATATATATATTGTATTCAATACAGTTTTAAATTTAATTAGTTTTACTATTTCTCTCTCAATTTTCTTATCCAAATCTCTTCAACTGAATGACTAAGGGGAGAAAAGTGAAACACCCCTAATAAAATATTCTATGCACATTATTTAAAATATCTAAGAGTTAAATATTTATATATTAAGATAAAGTATATTTAAGCTAATAATAAAGTTTACAAAACATTTATATTTATAAGTGAAAAATAATATAATAAATTGAACTTTCACATTACCTCTACTTGGTTTTCCTAAACCTGCATCACTCTTCACTTACCTATCATTTATAATAGAAAATCGTTCATAAAAAAAAGAAGTTTTTTAACATTTGAGTTTATATATAATATAATATAATTGAATTCATTACATACAACACACTATAATTGAATTCCTTACACAAATAAACAAGATCTTTTAGTATGTGTTTGTTTTTTTAAGATGAATAAGCAAGAGTCGGTGAATGAACTTAAAGAAATTTAAAAGTAAAGTATGTGTTATTTGTTTTAACAGATTTGAATGATGTAATTGGTAAAAATAAAAATTTTAATAGATTAAGTTGTAAGAATATATTTTTACCCTTATATTTAACTTTAATAGAAAATAAAATACAATTACTTAAAATTAATTTAAATAAAACTAACTAATTAATTTTTATACAACTAATTTTATTTATCATATACAATTGTTTTTCAATTTATTTAAATTTTCAAGTAAATTTTATCTTTCATTATTAGTTTACTTATTGATTAATCTGTAACAATATATAAAGGGGATTCTCATTTTTGTGTCCACATTTCAAAATACCAATTTTATTCTTTAAACATAATAATTTATTAAATTTTTAAAAATTGACCGTTACTTTTACAAATTCTTTATAAAATCAATTATCTCTGCTTTTTTCTCTTCTTCTTTATTTATCAATGGTTATTCTTTCATTTGTTCTGATATATTTCACTTTATTTTTAATAAATATAATTTTAGTTTATATATTAACTTAATAACATTACAATATTATTACCTACTAATATAATATAACACATATTTAAAAAAATACATACACACAGACGCAATAACGCTAGTGTTTACGCTAGTTTAAATATAATATATATTCTTAAAATAAAACTTATTAAATGGTTATTTTTAAAAGGTTTTGAGCACAATGGAAAAGATAACTCATCATTCAACAACTCATGTCATGCATATGTCATATGTGAGAGCAAAGTAGTTTTTTTTTTTTTTTTCATAAATAATAACTTATCTTAAATCTGCTCGGTATGTAAAGATGAAAATTTTGTATATTTCCACAAGTCATCACCTGCAATCACCTTCAAATATTTGGAAACAAACAACATGCTCACATGCATATCCATCTACAAATACAATACATCGTGAAAATCAATGTCCTCCAATATCTTAACATCTCACCCATTTTAAGTATTTCAAGTTCACACATTCCAATTCAATAATTCTGATGAATTTGTTGTGCGAAGTTGTCATTAAATTCCTTGTTTTAATATATGTAAGAATTATCTAATTATTTGTAAATATTTATACCCATAAAATTGTAACTATTTTATAAAAAATACTTATATTAATTTTTTGAATGTTTAGTTTCCTAATTTATTTCTAAAAACATTTCATGATTTTTATTTTTCTTTATAAATTTTGACTTGACATTTATCTAATTGCATGTGATATTATAATTTGAATATGTATGTAATTATAATTTATATATTTATATTTAATATTAAAAAAATAAAAATATGTATATTTTTTATATTTAATATTTGATAATATTATACATTTTTTATATAATTTTTTTTTTTGATAATGGAGGAAAAGTATCACCATCTTTATTTATTTTTTGTTTAATATTAAAAAGTTATAATAAAAATCTTAAAATAACAAATATTATGTTAAAAAATATTATATTTGAAAATTGCATTTTGTTATCATAAAAATATTCATTATACAATTAATCCAAATAAACAAAGAAAAAAATCTTGTATTTTCCTCTTTTGATATTTTCATCCATGCAAAGGTGGTATATTTTCTATTCTATTTCTTTTTTTCTAATTTTCTATCATTCCTATAAATAGCATGGGTTGGTAAACTATGAATATTCTACATTAAAATGTCTTCTCGAATGGAAAAGGTTTTTTTATCAGAAAAAAAAATGGAAAAAGGTTAGGAGGAAGGAGAAATTTTCATGTTAGTAGAGTCATAAAAGGGGCGACAGTGAATAAGAGTGTCTGCTTGGAAGAGGAGGAAGTATTTTCTTTCTTTCTGCAATTGTCTGTTGTCAATGAGACCAAGTGGATCCCATCAATTTCATACATGTTCACCTCAACTCTCAACAAAGAAAAAAAGCTTACATCATTAAATAGCAGTAAATAGTATCAACCACTACCCATTTTTTCACAAGTACCAAACACGATTCTACTTATAAGTTGCTTTGTTACCATGCAATTTTCCAACACACTAAACATCATTCCAAATATTGAAGGAAAATGAAATTGTACTCAGACAAGATTTTAGTTTGAAAAATAGCATACAATGATGGAGAGAGATCTGACTGATAGACATGAATTTCTATCTTTTTCACACCGAAACCGTCTGTCTCTCACACTTACAGTGCACTCTATCATCTAAACCTTCACATTAGTTTGGTTATTTACAAAACATAACTTAACGCACCGAAATTGCTTGTTGACAGAATCTTACGAGATATTCCAACGGCACCTAAAAATAGAAACCATTCAAATTGGAAAGAAAAATCATAAAAAAACACCAAATTTACCAGTTGTAGCCATACTCTCCTTTTTGGGGGTAAGGACTATTCTCTATATTACGATTTTGAAACACGAAAGACCAACCACCTCCCCTATTCCTAAAAATAAATCTATCTACTCTGTTTTGGACCTAATTAGAAAATGGCTTAGACAAGGAGACAAATAGTTGAGAAAAATTATATTTCAGATCTCTACAAAACTACGCATGCATGTAACAAAAGCAAAATCGAACATGTTAATTCAATCTATTTTTAACTTAAAATACTAGATAGCCCGCAAAACCAATACAAAGTATACCAAGTCCCGGAAAAAGTTGGACTGGCCAGAATGTATAGATTGAAGCCGCTTAAATGAAGCACCTTGAACAAGTATACCAAGTCATTCCTATATTCCATAAACTCCCATGTCAGAATTGAAATGAAAGCAAACATAGAACTTATTTCAGCCAGCTGCAACAAGCTCGTTCAGTAAAATCTCAAACAAACTAAAATTTACAAAATTTAGTTTTACTAATCACGTACATAAGTAGGCATTTGATCTAGTTAATTCTAACACTCTGCCAGACAAAATGCACGACTACTAGCTTGATTCCTCCACAGCCTCATCCTTAGCTTTTGATTTCCCCTCATCAGCAATATGAAAACCCTCAATCTTGCGTGACACCTCATCTGCAGTTACCTTCACCTTATCAATTGATCCATTTGCAGACAAAGCCTCCGAGTCATCGAGAGTCAATGGGCCAGTCTGCCATATTCTGATGGTTCCATCCTCAGATCCAGAGGCATAGGATTCTCCACCAGGAGAAAAACGAACACAATGGACAGGACCATGGTGCCCCTTGTTGCATGCTGCCACATAGATTGATCATCAAAACAACATACACACAATAAAGGATCAAAGAACTAATGGTCAGTAGCTCACCAATCTCATTGCCTGTATGGAAATCAAAAACATGAACCCACATATCTTCTCCTCCTGCAACGAACTTGTTCCCAAATTTAGGCTCCAGTGAAACGGATTCCACAGTGCAGGGCATATCATAGCTCTTCACCAGTCCATAGCTAAAAACAAAGATAACTAAGATGTTAAACCATATAAGCAGATTTGGGAAGAAACATAGACCATGTGGCTTGTACTTACTAATTAGCATCCCAAAATTTTACAGTAGAACCATCAGCAGTTGTAATATAACGGCCGTCCTGACTCACTTCAGCACTTGTCACAGATGACTTGGTTTCAAGTGTCTGGACTATTTTACCACTTCTTACATCCCATAACCTGTGAAACATCAACTAGATTCAGTGCAATATATATTCAATGCTAATATGTATACCAATAAAATAAAAGCAAGAAAGCTAACACACAATTTACAACACAGGCAAACTTTCAGCATCAAAAACTAATGAAAAATATACCTGACTCCTCCCATATCGGTACAAGAACTCAATATTGTCTGGTCACTATGAAGCCAGGCAACAGTTCTGACAGAACCAGGGGACTTATCCACTTCTCTGGGTGGTGCATCAGGCCGATTCATATCATAGATGCGGAGAATTTTTTCCACTCCCCCAGTGAGCAAAAGGTGAGTATCCTGCTCCAAGGTATAAAATGTCAATGAATACGAAAATGTATGCATTTGAAGGCGAAATCCATATAAGCGGGACTGAAAAAGGATATTTGCAAGACATGCGCAGACACTATCTATGCCAAAGGATCTGTATGCAGTGAAAAAGTAACACTTAAACACAAAATGAGATGTAGAATAGTGTTTTGATATTGACTTTCAAAATTCCAAGGAATTTAAAATGCATGGAAATAATATTACTCTGAATAAATTTCTTTCATTTTTTTACAATACTTTCCTTAATTTAAAGAGTAATGTAAAAATCCTTAACTTTTTATAAATTCTTTGGATTTAACATACAAACAAGCCATTTTTTATGTATGATATTAAAACTCACTTAAAAATTGAATTCCTCACCCAAAATTCACCATCGAAGTACCCTAAAATTGGTGGAAAAGAAAGTTTGGATCAAGATAGATTCTCAAATAAAGAAACATAAAATAAATGCTCAAAGAATTAGACAAACTTTTCAATAGAACCTTAATAATAATATCTGCCTAAAATCTAAAAACAAAACATACAGATCCATACAACTTCCCCTTATTGTACTGCATTGTGCCTCCCATGTTCCAGAGGGACTAAACCTTCCACATTTTGAAAATCTGAATTTAGTGGTTTATGGAATCAGTGAGCATTTTGGCTATCCTTCTTCCCTTATATGTTCTGCTGTGCCTCCCCTCACTAGCCTACCAAAATTGGATTTACACTGAATGTTTAATGAACCACTTGATTTCCCAGCTAAAAGCTTAAATTGATAACAAATGTATCTTCCTGCACTGAAAGACTTGACCTTATGAACTTTTGATTTGGTCACTTCTGCATTATTTTAAATTGTACACTGTACTTTGCTTTTATGATTTGTTTCAATATGAAGTTCGAATATTGGATATATATTATTCTAGAATTATATTTTCTTTGGATGCTGTAGTTAAGTATTTAAAATTTTAATAGAGTTCATATTTGGTTTACTCTTACAACTTTATGGACCCTCAATGAATCTACAAAAATTATATAGTATGATGCCACTGAGGTTTGGATTGTTGGAACTTGGAAATGCAGCAGAATCAAAATTCCTAAAGTTCCAACGTTATTCAGCATTAGAGGTGTTCAGAATAAAACCAATCCAAAAATCAACTAAAACCAAAAGAATTTAATTGATTTGGATTTTCTTCATTGAACACTTTGGAACTGATTCGGCTTGAACCAAACCAAAACCAAAATCAATAATTCAAATATCATTATATTACTTATTATTTGACTCGTATATGAGACATGTAAGAGGAAAATCTAACTTGACTTATGCCTATAAATTAGTAGAAAAGTAGTATGTTTAATATATACATATGGTAGAGTTAGAGTTATCAAGGTGGTGTAAATATTACATTATTAGCCTTAAGGGATAAAAGTGGTTAAGCAGGATAAAAATATTACTAGAAACAATATAAAGAGACCAGTTTTAATGTTTCTGACTTGACTTTCACGCTATATTGTATGAATGTGAGTCAGGGATTTGTTAGACTTATGAGAGGTAGATCTTGGGAGATATCTAGTATTTATGTCACCGTATACCAATACAACATACACCTTTGTTTTTTGTTTCTCCATTGCTGTAAAAGGGTACCTCACCTTTATATTTTACTCTAGTTCCTTTGCTAATAGGAAAATGAAAAAGAAAGCTACTAGTCTATCTAAATAAATAGTTGAATAATATTCAATATTGAAGAGAACAGATCTTTAATTACAATGGCGCATGAAATGAAATTTTTCATCACGATATAGCATCGGCCTGTCATGTCAAAAAGATAAGGCTAGATACATGTACGGATAAAAAATTATAAACAAAACTAAAAGTCGATCCAAACCAAACCAAAATAAATGGTTTGGCTTGGATTTCCTTCATGTTCAGAAACCAATCCAAATATAATTTTAATGTTTGGTTCGGATGTACTTTTAATCAAAAAACCGAACCAAACCGCATGGTGACACACCTTTACAACATGCAATAATGCTAGCAACAAACAAATGTCAATGTCTTCTAAATCAATGTAGTGACTATTTGCATGAAACCAAATGAATGAATCTCAATTCATGTCAACTACCATGGTCCAATTTATTTTATGCATTTACAAGTCATTGATTTATTGATTTTTCCTAATCCAGAAATGGATTTCAGCAGAAATCCTAGTTATCAATGAAAAATAAATTAACGCATCCAAATCTACCTCTGAAAAGGCACATGCTCGAACAATGTGCTTGTGCTCAAATGAGTGCAATTCATCTCCTGTCAAAGCATCCCAAACTTTCCTGCTCAAATAAACCAAATGTAAACTTTTAATCAATGAATTAAAACCTTGATGATATAAGGCACTACATTAATTGTTGGGTCTAAATTGATCACATCATACTACTTCTATGTTGTAAGAAAGGCAAATAAAAGAGTGACTCTTATGTACAGAAACCCTAAAGCTAATAACATGCGTCAGATACATTACCAGGAAGATCTAGCTGCCAACACTACAGAATACATGTCAACACAAATATACTTCAACTGCCAGTGAGGGTGTTCCTAAGGCAATAGCAAGTTACTAACATCAACGGAGCACACAAGAGAGTGCACAAGAGAGTACAGACAAGCAAGAAAACAAGTTTACAAGTAAACACAGTACTAATAACAAATAAAACACCATAAAATGGATGGAACAACGAATAAAAACTAAGAGCCAACACATTTAAAAGAAAATTACAAAAATAAAACAAAATCACATACGTTGAGAAATCAGCAGAAGCAGTTGCAGCACGTAAGGCATTAGTATCCAAGCAGCAACTCCACACAGCACCTTTGTGCCCTTCAAATGTTCCAATCCAGTCCCCAGTCTCTCCATTTCTGAGCATGGGACTGGAATCTGAACACCAAGAAAAAACTTAAGCATGAAATCTTCCACTCCACGTGATTATACACAATACATCAAAACCCAATACAACAAGCTCAGACACTCAGTCAGTGCCGAAATAAATTATTTAACTGGGCCTGAAATAACACCCCAAAATAATTTTCTTTTATTTTCATTTATTTGAGCGCGAACAATAATATTAAGTAACCTCATACTATCTATGACGTCGATGAGCACTTGGGTATCAACATCTGAGGACCAGGCACCAACACAAATCTAAAATAATTTCAGATCCAGAAAAAGACGATGATTATTCCGAATTGAGACACGAAAACATTTACCACCCCGAATTTAAAGCTGAAAAGGCAAAGATTGTAGAAAGAGAGAGAAAGAAAGAAAGGGTACCCTTGCTTGCACTGATGAGGAAAAACCCATCAGGCGTAACAGGACTGTAGAAGAGATCGACCACCGGGCGCGAGTGGCCGTGGCACACGAGGGGAACTGCTACCTTTTTCTTGTCCATTCTCCAATACTATTATCGTGATAGCTGAAGCCTACTTAATGGAAAGATAAAGCCAAATAACAATAACAATTGTAAGGGAAATTTAGGTCAATTTTTTTACGGAAGTATGAAAAGATTATTATTCTTGTTATTATAGAGAAACCCTAAATGTACGGTTAGAGTAGCAAAGAAGAGGATGAGTAACGAGTATGGTGTATTGATTGATAAGAATGGGTGTATTATGTGGCTAATAAGAGTGAGTAGAGAATTGCAGAGCAGAGAGAGAAGGGTCCTAAACCTAACCCTGGGAACTGAAAATGGCGTGAAGAATTGGGATCGAAATGATAAAAGGATGGAAAATAGTGTTATAGTATTATTATATGAAAATGGTAAAGAAGGAGAAGAGGAAAGGGTAGGTTTGTATTGTAGGAGTATGAGGGTGGAGGATAGGCACGAAGCGAGGTTAAAGTGGCTCTGGATCAACCCTTTTGTACCGTGTCTGTGCTTTCTCTCTCCGATGGAGATGGAGATGGTGGATTCTGGACCCCACTCCAGACACTTACACGTATGCACCCCAATCCCCAACCCCCATCTCTTTTTCCTATTCGCACCCATATGGATCACCATGGGCCTAGGCCCAATCATCTTCTAGAATTGCATTTGTCGCGTAAATTAAATCCATCATAGATGAAGATTAGATTGATCTTATTGGTCTAAGTTCTACTATTTTCGAACTTCTTGATGATCACATAGGATAATTATCTTATTTTATTGTAATTACTTATATATAGTATTAGCAATGACAAATAAATTATTTTTCATAGATATTGTTTAATTTATCTAAGTTTTGATGATAAATCTTTAATATCCAAAATTTTATATTGAATATAGAAATGAAGATGTTTATGTATATGTGGATCTAATTATTATTCTCTACTCGTTCTTATATCGTTTTTATTCGTATTTATTTTAAATTATTGAAACATTTATTGTTTGTTAGATAATATAATAAATTTGTCTTCAATGTTCTCTCTTATCCTTAGCTTCACTTCATTTAGAAAATCTCTACTTCTTTCTTTTTTCACATAATTTTTTATTATCTTTCTTACTTGTTGTTTGACATGTTCAATATGTATGAAATTCACGTAAATTCACAAGCTACTCTTCCATTTATTACAATCTTAATTACACTTTTTCTTTTACTTTCTACATTGAAGTGGTATATTACATTTGAGAAAACATAAATCTCAATTTTATTGATTCAAATATATTTTATGACACGTATTTGATTATTAATACTATTTTTTAATATTTTTATTTATTATTTATTTTTCATAAGAGAATATCTCGATTTAGAATATTCAATCTTAAACTCTTATATTGTGTGTTAGTTTGACATTGAATAATTGATTAAATCATATATTTTTTTATTATGTGATTCCTATTTTTTGATAAAAAATTATTTAATTTGTATTTGAAGTGAAAATATGTTTTTATCCATTATTTGATGAATATAAGAGTGTAAGAAATTGAAAAGAGGATAAATGAATTATATCTTGGTCATTCCTTATTAAACCAATTTTTTGGAACGAACATTTTTCTAGTGGGAAAGAATGTGAGAATCAAAAAATTTCTTCTTCAAAAATCATTTTCTTCTCTTTAAACATAGCTCTCCAAAAAAAAAATCCTTTCTCTTCCAAAATTTTGAATCAATATCCATTCTTTTTGAATAATCAATATTATTGCAGTAATCTACATGAAAAATCCTATCAAAACCCTCAATCAATTTCTCTTAATTGTGAGTTCAAAAATTTTTTCCATTCTCTAAGAGCAAGTTCTTTTCACTTGCATGCAAATCCATATTTAATTTCATGTCGCCTCTTTCGTTCTTAATGAATCTCTTTCTGTTTATGATCCTAAAATTTTTTCCTTGATCCTTAATCAGACATTTGATTTTGTAGATAGTAATTTTTGTGTGTGATGCTATTTAAAGGATAAAAGTATAGTAAAATAAACTTTATCATGTAAGGGAAGCTGATATTTTTGAAAAAATTTAATGTTTTATAGCTAAATTCAAAAATTGTGGTTATAAATAGTAGGATTGCTTGTTTGTGTAAAGTTGAGAATATTTGTGAGTATAGTGGGTTTGATGAGTAGTGATAGTAGTATGGTATTTTATGAATAGAGAAAGTTATGAAAATTTGAGTAATGCGTTTGATTTGAACTCTAAGAGTATAAATATATGATGGTGGAAAACTGTTGAAATAGAGAGATTAGTTGTGAAATAAAGATTGGAAATATGACATTGCATGAAGGGGTTAAAGAAGATCCTATTTTAAATACGGGAGTAGATATAGGAGTTGATGGCGATTATAGCACCAGAGCTGGAATGGATCACTGATGGAATAGTATAGGAATATGTTAGATTTTTTTTATAGCCTTTCGAACAACTGTATTAAGTTCACATTTTTAGTTTTGAGTTATGGTGATAACATTTTTAGAAAGTAGAGTCTTCTACGTTAATAACTGCAATGAAACTAAGTTTAATTATAATTACTGATATTACTAAGGTATTAAAATATGATCTATAATTACTATGTGGATGCTTAGAAAAATAGGATTGTTATAATATAAGAGGTTAAAAGCACCCTTGAACAAAAGATCACAAGTCTTAAAAGATCATCCTGCTATTTGAATTCGTTGTTTATTTGGTCAATTGATCAAAGTGATAATATGAAATGGTTTGTGTTTTTTATTGAAATTTTTGTATTATTTAGTTATATTGCTTTAGATCTTTGGTACGTTGGAGAATTTTTTTGTAGTTATTACTTAGATTGCAATTAAATTTTATGCAAAAGGAAGTTCTCTCATTCATAATTGACTTATGAATATTATGTGTGACTTTTATTGTTATTGAGTTGGTGGTTATGTATTGAGATGGAAACCGATGAATGTTGGTTATTAACTAGGTTTTGAAATGTATAATGGCTTAGAAGGGACAAATTAAACATCATCAGTTAAGTTGGGCAAAGTATTTTTTTATAAATCTAAAATCATTTCAAATTATATAGAGTGATTGATTTAGTTAATATTGGTTTTTAACTTGTTTTGGACTTTATGAGAAATATTGTTATTTTGTGCGTATCTTGCTTGAACACCAAATATAAAGTATTATCACTTAACAAGTAGTTAAATGCTTGAGACCTAATTGTCTATTTAAGGTGTTTTTGCACTCAAGTAGTGAGACTTATCAGTTGAGTGACATTGTAGCTTGACAAAGAAGAAACTTAAAAACTAGTTTTCTTTTTATTGAGGTGTTCTTTTGTAAGTTACTTAAGTAGTCCATTTTTGCTAAAGCTACATTTTTAGTGTAATAATGTGATGTTATTAATCGTGATATTATATTAATTTGAATTATTATTATAGTGATTATGAATGATATTACTTATGACACGAATTCATTTGATACCTCAAACTTAAAGTATGAAAAGAGAAATAAATAAAACAACTCATTGACCTGTTTGTCATTTACATGAAAGATAATGTTATATATAATAGCAAATATATGAACAATTTAAATAGAAAATGAAACAAAATAATTGGTTTTATAATATCTATACTATTTAATGTTATTGTATTATAATATCTCTTCAAGTTAGAGAATAAAAGTCGATGATTCACAACTTATCCATGAAATAATTAAATGTAGTAGGAAGGGCCTTTGTGAATATGTTGGTTATTCATGTTTGGTGTTGACATGAATGAGAGTGAAGAATTGTCTAAAATGTTCACAAATAAAATGACAATTAATAAGTGATTTGTATTCTTAATTTATGTATGACACCAACAATCTTACTTGAATATATGTTAGAATAGTATTTGAGTTGCAATTTAAATTATTTAAGGGTAAATATTCAACATTTTGGAGCAAGTTATTATAATCAAGTTTAGGGATGATAAAAAAATATGTACCCAAAAGTTGTTCCAAATAAAATTTGTAATGATACTAAATGGATGTTTGTGTGCTATAGGTGTTATAGGTACGGTACTTAATTACTCATTTGCTGATGGAACGAGTATGAGTGTCATGATATCCAACCCCGATATATACATGTTAACTACTAATAATTATCGGTGAATTTTATTTGAAATTAAAAAAAAAAGTAATTAAAATGAAATTATTAGTGAAAGAAATATTAATAAATTAATTATAATTTTCTTTAATATATTTATATATTTATATTTGTATTTATGAAATTGAAGTTATTTAAAAAAAAGGTAAAACTTTTTTTTATGAAATTTATTTAAATTAATTTTTTAGAAAGACAATTTATTTTCATTAATATTTTAGTGTACAATTTTGTTTCAATTAAAATTTAAAATTAATATGTTTTATAAGTTTTTATTTTAATTTTTTAAAATAAAATTATTTTTAAAAAATAATATATGAAAATATTTGTCGATATGTAAATACTCGTGAGTATAAAAAAAATCCATAAATATGTTTTTACGGATATTCAACAAGTAACAAAAATAATATTAATAATATGATTTTTTTTAAAACTAAAGAGAACAGATAAATAGTATACCTATATCTAACCAACTCGTTATCATTAATCAAGTCTTGTATTAATACTATGAAAATTATTTTTTAGTTTCAATCATATGATTTATTTTTTAATTTTTGTTTTTGACTATTAAAGAAAAATGTTCTTTTATTGTTATTTTTTCAATAGGTCAATTATATTCAAAAGTATCGACCCAAATAAAATAGTTTAAATAATCAAATTAATTAACTAAGAATATTACATAACATACTCTACAAGATTATAAAAAATATATTAAAATTATAAAAATAATAAAATACTTACAATAATATACATTTGATCAAGTTCTAAATATAGCATAATGATTTTTCAAAATATTTTAACTTTATGTCTATATTTGAACCAAAGCAAATATTTTCAATGGAGAGTTAAGTAGCGAATTGTTTTGCTGGAAATTGTCTAAACATTAATTTGAGTTAATATTGTTAATATTGCATATGATAACAAAAGAAAATGTGAAAATAGTAATTGGGAGAAAAAAATAGTCTATTATCTGACTAAACAATTAAGCATATATGTACTTCAGAAAGAATGGATTTAAATAACTCTGATTCAAAAATTAAATAATAACTCACTATATTGTTCCTAGAACATTGATAATTGTTCTTAAAATATTGTTACTTAACTAAATGAAACTACTAATGACCAACAAACATTAATAGTTAAATGAAAATTTATTAACTTTATCCAGCAACCCCTCAAATTGAAAGTTTACAAACATTAAGTTTAATGATAATCATTAAATTGGATTAATCCAAGAGTAAAATTTTCTTATCTTCTGAGATGCAAGTAACTTTAATAGCTTAGTCTACATCGAGTAAGTGCTATTCGCTCTTATAAAAAATTAACTGAATTATTCCATTGTTTGGTAACTCTCTTAAAAAATAATCCTCACATCTATATGTTTTGTGTCTTAGATGCTAAATAGGATTTTTAGATAATTTTATTATCACAAGATGAGAATGAAAATCCGTGAAGAATATTTCTTACTCAAATTGCATGGTAAGCACATGTTGAAGTTGTTGCAAACTTTGCTTTCACGATAATCAATAAATAATTGCTTCACTTATCATAAAAATAAAGCCGAATGTTATAATCACTTTTAATAAATCTAACCATTTTCTTTCCTTTCTATGAAATATATCAAAGTCACTCATGTCTTACAAATATATTAGGATTCTTTTTACTGTTAAAAGATGTGTGTATCTCATGTAATTCATAATAAAACTTAGATAATACACTATATTAATTAGGTGTTTTGAGAGAATTTAAAATACATCAAGTTACCTACAATCTCCTATAATATTATGTTGTCCGTGTGCTTCCTGCATGATCTTTGTTAAGTTACATGTCACACTCAATCACAGTATTAGCAGAACTGTAATTTTTCATATGAAATTATTTTTAAAAATTCTTTTACGTATTTATTTTGTGAAACAAAATTTCCATTAGTTAGAAGCAACGAGAAGGGAAATGGTATGGAAGTTAAGGTGTACGAGTCTAATGCTAGTATACAATTAAGGTTTTATAAGTTTTTTCTCTCAATATTTGTTGGAATTAGTTAATATGGTTTTTCAATTGCCACTGTAGTCTCCATTTATATTAAAATAATTAACATAGTCTTTTCGTTAGATTGGTATTGACACTATCAATATATATATATATATTTATATTGGGTTGTATAATTGTTCTGTGACGAAGATATGAGTCAAGTCACAATCTAAAAGTGAAATTTTTAGTAAGACAATTGCTGAGGAAGATATTATTGCATGTAACATTCAACTGTCCTGTGGCAAAGGCCAAATGGGTTGAGTCATAATCGAATCGTGATATTTAGAATATTACACTCTTAAGTAAAAAGAGTTGAGTTGACTATAGCTTTTGGTCTAATAATAAGTATTTAATCCTAACAATTGGTATCAGAACCAATATCACGAGTTCGATTTTTGACTAACTATTAGTTATAGCTTGTGGTACAGTAATAAACTATCTATCTATATATATAATATTTTGGTAATATTTTAAATGCAACTCTCACCGACTCACATATATAATTTTATTTTATTATATACAGATTAGAATAATGAAGTCATTTTCAAACAGAGCTGTGTTTTACTCTACATCTGTAATCTCGTGTGTGCCGGAGTGGCCGGTTGCGAAGGGAAGGGTGTCGTGCCATAAGAACAATTTAGTATCGGTGACCCATATAGGACCAGACTCATATTTTAAACAGCTCCAATATCAAAAAGTTTAGTCCCAAAAATAGTCTTTTTTTTTCAAATTTGTATAGATGAGCCTGCAAATATTCAATGCATCGTGGACCCAAATAGTGGTTGAAAAAGAGATTATTTATTCTTTCATTTCTTAAGACAAAATTGTTGCACAATTGATTTCTTAATATAGCCAAATCCTTCCATTATGACATAATTAATTTGAGTCATCAATGCGGTACTCGCGTGGAGTCTATTGAGGATTGTTATTATTAGCAAGGATTGCGGGCACAACACAACCATTGGGTTCATGCATCGCTGATCATGACTTCTCTTTTAATTTTTTTGTTTACTTTTGTTTTTGGCACAATTAGGATTCTATCTAATATTGCTTCGGACAAATATTTATATGGATTTTTTATTATATTCATAATTTTTTTAAACTTGTATGATATTTATACGGATTATTCACTAATTTCAATCAATAATTAATATTTTTATAAGAATTTGGCTTCTTACTTTTTAAAGGAGTTTTTTAGTTACATTTATTTTTCTTCTTATTATAATTTTACTTTTTTAATAAATCTAATTGTGTTCTAACTTTTTAATAAATTTGAGAATTTTTAATGAAGTTTTTATTAAATTGTTTTGATTTATTTAATATTCAAAAAATTTATATTTTTTAATTAAATATTTGTCAGCTAATTTTTTGTGTGTGACATATATGTTTATATATGTTAAATAAATATAACTTTTGTGTTTATATAATAAAATGTTATTATGGAAAATGTGTTGTATAACAATAGACTATCATTGTCATCTAGTGGTGACATTGAAAGTTTTTTTTACTAGTTTAGATGATACAGTATAAGTTATCGGAAATTACGAAAATCTTATTATTCAACATATTTTTAATTAAACTAGTAAAATGTACTTATCATTTTATATTAACTACAAAAATTTCATATCAAATTAAAATAAGTAAGTAATATGATAAAATAAGATAATATAGTCCAGTAAACAAAAAATAAGACAATACACATTCAACTAAAAAGTATATAATTATAAATATTTAATACATAAAATAAATTTAACATGTATTAAATTAAAAATATTTAAATGTAAGACTTCAAATTTAATTAATTTTTTTAATATAAAAGTTATTTGGTGACTCCGACAACACTCAAACACTTTTGTTAGAAATTAATTAGTATTATTTATAATAAATATCTTGTAATATCTCATTACATATACATATTATTGTTGTCTCTAAAGTATTGGACTCGAATCTTTGTCACATATTTATTTTCTATGATGTCCCTAAATGGCAAAATGAACCATGTCATATGTCTCTATATGTATAGGATAAAAGTCAATATGTGTTGAAATAAGGTCAATCTAAAACTCATTATATTCATCTTAACTTGTAAATAATCCATTATGAACCAATATGACACGAAAATTTAAAAAGTATCTGAAAGTTGTCAAGTTATGAAAGTTGCCAAGTTATGAAGAACTGTCAAGTTAATCCATTAGGTTAATAATCTAATAAAATAGAAGGCTAATCTTTCAGGATAATAATAGAATCGATTAAAAATATCAAAAACTGATATTTAGTCATTAAAATTGATTTTCTAACTTGAGAGAAATGTGTGCAACTCATTTTGAAAAAGATTATGTGAAAGCTTTTTTGGAGCACGACGAAGAAACCGTTGAAACTTCTCAATATCCTTCAAGATTAGAGTTAATCAAATGGATCTTTGCTTAACAAGATGGAAGTGAAATATGTTTGAATGGGTGTATTCAATATGATTAATATTTTTATAATTCATACTTGTTATCTAAATATTAATGGGTGTGTGATTTTGTTACTTCAAGTATGTGTAGTCTTGCATAAGAATTTTTCTTAACTAGTTTGTCAACTATCTTGTGTCTTAGAGTAAGATTACTAAGTGTTTTGTAGATTTTGTAATTCTTTTTAGGACAGTGAAAAAATTCTCTAACAAAGTTTGTCAAAATAAGTTGGATGTATATTCTAAAGAATCAAACAAGTATAAAATTTGTGTCACTGTGTGTTCTATCTTTTCTTTCACACTTTATTTTATGATGGTATAAACAATCCAACACTTAAGTATTCAATTAGCTTGTGTTAATATTTTTAACAAGTTTTATTTTAAAAATTGGTTTTGAAAAAGTCAGATAAAGCTAAAATTTTAAAATACCAATTCACCCCTTCCCTCCTGCTTTGAGAAAAAATATCCTATCTTTTTAACAATTATTTACCATTATAATGTATCACAAGCTGTAATAAATATAATTTTGAATATAATTTGCTACAATTTCATTAATATAATAATTAGCACTCATATATGAAAAATAATGAATTAAATGATAAATATCTTGTTAATTAACTTTATTAATTATCATCTTCGTGATCTTTATCCATCCTTTCGTGTAAATAACATTTTCACATCGATTACTCACTTAATCTCATGTGTTCTTACGTAAATTGAGTGCAGATTTTTTGATAGATTTTTTTAATATGTGTCTGCTATCAGTTTCTCTACTATCACTTCAAAGGACCCAAACTCTTCTTTTATATCAACAATTCTTATTAATTAGCAACAATAACAAAGGACAAATGTTTTGCATTTGATTTTATATATTTTATTTTTATGTTTAAATACAATATATTTTTTATATTTTGTATAAATAGTTTATTTAAAAAAATTATTTTCTTCTTCTATTGGAAAGCGCATACTACTTTTATCATTAATTCTAAAATTTACATGTTAGCAAACTAATCCACGTATATCAAAACCATTTAGTACCTCATGTTAAATCAATCATTTTAGAAAATAAGATCCAAGTACTTATGTTAAATCAATCTTTATTAGAAAATAAATTAGACCACGATATTTTTATTAAAGTCTATTTAATTAAAACGAACTAGACTTGTAAAATGCACTTTAAGCGCAAAGTGTCAGTTTATTTGAATTTTTATATGTTACGCATTTTGACTTTAATAAGATTTAAACTTACAAAGTATATTAAAAGAGGGTTTTATTATTATTATTATTATTATTATTATTATTATTATTATTATTATTATTATTATTATTATTATTATTATTATTATTTACAAGTCTTGATTTAAAACATTCTTTTGAAGCAGTTATAAATATTTTAAAATAATTTAATTTTTATAAAGTTTGACATACTTGTTTTTACTTTTATCTTGTTATTAAAATTTCACATATGCATCATTAAACATGTCTATGGATAAAATCAAACCTTCATGTAAGTTAAATCAAAACTTGGATAAAGATAGGTAAGAGATAGTTAAAATTAAAATAATTTTGTATAATCTATTTTTATCTCTAATTACATAGCATTGACACTTACAATTTTAATTCTGTATATAAAATAGGACTATTAACTTTTACAATGGTAATTTAAAAAATATATAAGTAATTGATAGTGTGAATTTTTTTTAACTAAGAAGATGAATGTACATTTATAATTAAAATTTTATCCACATGTTGAAATATTATTCTAATTCATGTTATACTAGGTACATTTCTGTTTGATGAATAAATTGTGACTTTGCTATCTAAATAATGAAATTAAAAAGTGGCCGACAGCTCACGTGACCGTGGCTGCGTTGTGCCTCTATCAACGCAGAATGTCCGCTCCAAATTTTCATTGGCCTTTTAGAAAGCTGGCATGTGTACATCTATGTCTAATTCGTAGAATCTTAATAATATAAACAAAAGGTTTAAATATAAGTGAAGAAAAAAACTAAAAAAATAAGTTAATGGTCTAACTTATGGGTGATTAAACTCTTGGTAAAAGAAGACTTTTAAGCATGTTAATTAAAGTTATAAACAATTTTTTCCTCATATATTTTTCAAATACCACTACGCCATACAGATCCCACAAAAATGAAAACCGGAAATACGTTGAATTTAATAATCTTAATAACAAAATATATTTTGAAACAAAACAAAAATCAACACTTCTTCTTTTAATATTATCAATTTTATAATAAGCAAACCGTGTGTACAACTAAAACTAGGGTACCCATTGTTTTTATCATTTAGAATAATTAAAGAAAAAACAAAATGATTGACTCCCAAATAAAAAAACACAAGTGGAATTGGCTAATAAAAACAAAAACTTAGTTACTCTTTTCGTCTCTTATTTAGTGCAAATAGATCTTCACTTTTATTTTTGTTATTTTTTAAAAATGAACTTAATTAAGTTATTTTTGCTAACTTTACATACGGTATTAAAGGTCGTATTTTGTATTTTTGGTAAATTTTCTTGTTGTTCAAATGTAAGGTTTTGTGGTATGATACATGATCCTGTAGATAGCATCTAGAGATGACAAATAAACTCATTATTGATGATATTGTTTGAATTCATTCCCGTTTTGATGGGGAATCCTCGCATTGAATAAGTACGGATATGAAAAATCCTCAACTTTTTTCAATTGAGTATGAAAATGTATATATCCGCTCTGTCCCCGTCCTTATACCCACCATACCACTTGTTCCTGCCATATTAAATATTCACAGTTAATTAAGTAACATTATATATATATATATATATATATATATATATATATATATATATATATCTTTTTTTTTTTTTTTTTAACTGTTTGGTTTGTCATGAAATTAATTTGTATTTTTAGTATATTTTTCATCTTATCATAACCTTTATGCAACTATATTCAAATGATGTATGTCAATTAAATATTTGTTATGTCTCATATTTGAATATTTCTACTTTTTTTAATATTTTTGTTATTATATATTTTTCTTTCACATAAAAATGTTTAACACTCTCAATTTAATTGTTAGATACTATAAATCTTTCATTTACTATGTAATATAAAAAAAATTTATCTTCTTTACTCTATTATTATTAATTTTTGTTTTATTTGAAGAACTTTTTTGTTTTGCTAAAACAATTTACGTTATTTCTCAATCATTGACTATGTTGGTATTTGAAAAATTTTCTTAGATCTCTAAGGTATTTTTGATCTTATCATACACTTAATTATATATTTATTTTTCTTTGTGTAATTTCATCTAATAGTCTCTAAGATTGTTTCTATAACATATATTTCTTAATTATACATTTATTTTTCTCTGTGGTTTCATTTTATTATCTCTGAAATTTTATAACATACATTTCTTAATTATATATATATATATATATATATATATATATATATATATATATATATATATATATAATACTTAAAACCGTCGTGGGATGTTAGACGGGTAAAAAAATACAACTTGATATAATTCAATTCATCCATGAACTCATTTGGTATTTTATTTATGATTATGTTTTTATTTCTTATTTACTATTTTATCACGAGATCTTTGATTTTGAAGCCTGCTTCAGCATAATTAGTAAATTGAAAAATGTGTTTAAATTTCACTTGGAACCCCAAAAGTAACTTGTTTCCATTAAACAATATACTAACATATCTAATTCCAATCAGTTTCAATTCAACTTCAGCACAATTATATTGTTTTAAAAAACAATTATAAACTAAGGTTCAAATATTAAAAAATAAATAAATTAATTAAATTTAGATTTATAAAGAAAATATCGTATGTTGCACTTTGATTTAGATATTGCATCGACGGATGGATGAAAACCAAATTTTTGTACACCTAATTTTATGGATTATATTATGTAAAATACTTTATAGTTAATATTGTAGTAGAAATATATCATTAAACTGTTTTTGCAGGGATTTATTAAATATTTTGTTAAGAAAATAAAATATTATTTTTTATATGTGAGGTCCATTTTCTATCTTAAGTTAATGGACCAACTCTAGTGAGTAAGGCCAAACTTGCAATTTTTTTTCTCATCCCAGTTTTAACTTTAGTTTCACCTTTAGTTTCTTCATTCACCTAAAATCAATTCTCACACTTGTTCTTTTATGAAAACAGAATCTCTACTAGGACACAACAAGATCCTCTCTTGAACTAATCGAATTATTCCTCTCCACAAGTAGAACTCGAAATTCAAGTTTTATTTTGTTTCTTTTTTGTTTGGAAGCTCTAGTTCCACGTAATTAGTTGTCTGGCCTCAGTTTCGTATGCCTTCGTCTTTGTTTTCAGTTCCTTAAGCTGCTTCAAGTCCTGGTACTCCTCCCTCAAAGGGTTCCTTAAGTTAGCCTTCTGTTCCGAAGTAAAGGAAGCTAAGGTCTTGCATGTTTTAAGTTATTTTGCTTGTTTTGGGCTTGTTTCGAGTTCTAAATGCATGGATGATGTTGGTGATCACGTGAAAATATATGTTGTTTGTGTATCTGCTCGATTTCTCTGGTTTGCATGTGTGAGCAGGGAGGAACTCTATTGTTTTCACCCAAACGAGCAACCCTTGTCTAAGCGAAAATAGCAGAAAACTCACGCAGGTGCTGCTTAAGTTGTTGCTAAGGCGAAAAGCTCCAGTTTTGAGTGAGAGTAATCTCACCCAGGCGAGGAGGTCTCAGTTAAGTGAGAACTCGCAGAACCTCACAGTGCTCCCTATTTGCAATTTCGCCTAGACGAGAGCTTTTAGCTTGAGCGAGAGACTCATATCGCTTGAGCCATAGCTCTTTAGCTTGAGCAAGATTGACAACAGAGTTGTTTAAATGTGTGTCTGCTTCCATGATTGGTTTGGTTTATCCTTTTATAGCCTGAGGCATGATGTTGTGCATGCTTAAGTGCGATGGAATGAGACTGTTATATGTTGTGTTTGACATGAAATGAACCATGGATGGGCTAGTTGGTGGTGTGTTGGCATAAGAATTGTGATGCATTGAAATAACATGGATGTGGTATGAGCTAGACGTAATTCCACGAGACTCTTGGCGAGACCTCATGGTGATGTTGTAGTATATAAAATTAGATAAGGATTCCAATCAAGGTTGCATCCTGAAACTATAAACAATAAGTCAGTCTAACATAGAGCAGACTGATTCAAGTGGTGAGAGTAGCAAGAGGTCGTAGTCTTTGACAGGATAATGGCTCTAGATGATCATGGATTAACCTTGTGCGTGGTAGGGTGAAACCATGACAATGGCTCTGCCAAGCAGTAGAGGCCCCCACAAGTGCAAACATCCAATGAATCCGATCTCTTTATATGTATTTGGATAATTGAGTTATAAAGTCTTATTGTTTGTTATTACATGTATTGGGTGCCTTAGTTTTGCTTGTCTATAATTTATTAAATAAATTGCTTGCTCGTTGATATGTTGAGAATTATTTTACTCTAACTTACCCTTTTTGTTTGTTATCTGTTTTTTGTTTGGTTTTTCTTCTTTTTCAATGATCACCAAATGCTTGATGTGAGCAGATGTAAAAAATCCTAGAAGTCGTTTAGATGATGGAGATACAACTGTTTAGGCTAAACCATGTTTGTACCCTCTTTTGAGAGCGTCTTTCATGTTATTTTGTAATTCATTACAATGTGAGCAATCTTTTGCTAAATTGTTGCTTTTTTATATTATGTTAATGACATTATTTTGTGCCTTAATTTTTCCTTCCATTAGTTACTACATATATATACTTCATGTCATGTGCTCTATTTATATTATAATTATGCGATGTTTTATTTAGTAGTGTTATTCATTTTGAATGTTATGTCACAATATAACTGTTAATTTTTTAAAGGTTGTATAAATTTATATATTATATTATATATTATGTTATATATATATATATATATATATATATATATATATATATATATATTATATATAAATTTATTTTTATTGATGATAATAGTTATACAAATTATTTTTTATAAATAATACATTATTTATATTACTTTTTTCTTTAAAAATCATTTTAATTCACATTTCAATCATCACTACACCGATATATGTTAGCATTTACTTAAATAACGCCTTGGTTTATTATATATTTTATTAATAGTAAATGAAAAAAAAATATATATATATATATATATATATATATATATATATATATTATTAAGAGTAAACATAATTTTAAATTAACAGTGAAATTAATAATAAAATTAATTTATTTTTAAAAAATTAATAGTAAAATTAATAATAAATGTAATTTTTTTTTCAAAAATTAACTGTAAAATCAGTAAAATGATTATTTTAATTTAAAAACAAAAATATTTGTTAGTAGTAAATTTGAAGTAATGTATATATTATAAACATATATCTTTTGTATATGGATTATATGGAAATATAATATCTTTAAGTTTATTTATAGTTTGTCAAAATGTATACATCAGGAAATAAATGTGTTTATAATAATAATAATATAGTTTTAATAAATAAAATTATTTGTATTTCTAATAATAATAATAATAATAAAATTAAATATGATTTTTCTTAAAGTAAAAAATAATTTTTATTTATTTTCTGAACAATTTTCTTTTATTAATAAATTTTTTTAATCTAAAAATAAATAAATTTTTAAAATTTATAATAAAATTAATATAATAATTATTTTAATTAAAAAAATTGCTAAAGAGTAAAATATAAAAAGTAATGTATATATTAGAAGAATTATAAATTTATTTTAAAAAAATTAAATTAGATTTATTAAAAAATTCTGTACTTGCATGGATATATGCACCAGTACATTGGATGATGTATGCACTTATAAGTCAACATTTCAAAACCTAACTTATCCAACAACTTTCTTTTGCAAAAATCTAAAGCAATCAATTTTGGTTTATGAGCAATTTTGACTCTAAAATGGAAAGATGTTTATCCATGTGAAGAGTAAGATATTTAAGCATAGTTCTATGCCACATAATTTTTCTACTTTATTTCTCTTATATGATTATGGTGATATTTTCACATAGTGTCACTTATTTACAATTTATGAACTATTACTTTGGTGAAATAAATATATAATAATAAAACATCTTTACTATTTTTTAATACATAAAATCTTATGACTCAGCACTTTTGTTTTAGGATAGTTTAAATATTATATCATGTTTTTAATATTCTCTTAAAATATTATTATCAATAAAATATGCATAATACCACATAGTATTTCCTTGGATACAAGTCTATGGTGTTCTCCCTTCTCAAGTTAAAATTGGACACCCTTTTTCTTAACAAATGCAATATATTATATTTCCCCTTATATACATATACATCCATATACCAAGTAATTTGTTTTTCTTTTTGTAATAATATTTTAAAATATGATAAATATATTTAACTGTGAATATTTTAAATAATTTGATAAAAAATACACATTTTTTTTATACTCAAATGTATATTAAAGACATAAACCGTTATCTATTGATTTATATATTTAATTATTGTTTTACATAAACGGATTTGATAAATCTAATAGTATATTCTTAAATTAAGTATTATTTATATAAAATAAAATAACATATATGTATAATATACAAGTAAAATATAATTAAACACTGTTAAGTTAGTATTTGATTAATGTATTATTTATATAAATATATTGATACTTTTATATATTAATCGTTTTATTTATTACATATATACAATTTGAGAATTTATTAAACTTAAAAGTTCTATGGATAAAACCCACATTTCTTAAGAGAAAACCGAGCAGCTTATTTAACACGGAATTCAATATCTGTTTCTTATTTTCTTTAAATTTTAGTTTTTAGTTTCTAAATAAAAAGTTCCGTGTGTAAGACGTCGAATTATTTAATCGTTATCACTCTTTTTCTAGCATTAAATAATACATTAGCTTATTTATAATATAATTATAATGATATTATTGAAGTAATTATTTAAAGTTGTTCCTTCACCGATAGATTGTTGATAACTAAATTTTGGAAATGAGTTTTTGAAAAATTAATTTGTTATCATGAATTAAAATGAAAAATGGTTGTGTATAATTATTTTTTCAAAGTTAAATTTTAAAGATAACATTGTTATAATATAATGCATCTAAGATGGTTTTCATTTTGAAATTTAAAACTATATTATCCAAAAAAATTTAGTCAAGGTTTAGGAAGGACATATTTAAGTAGAACAAAAATTTATTTTTGAAATCAAACTAAGGAAAGGAGGATTCATTTTTTAAATTACTTTTTCTATTATAGATTCGTCTATGATACTCTTCCACTTAAGGGTTATGGGAAAGATGGTTAATCTTTTTGAAACTATTTTTCCATTTCCTCAAATGTTTGTTTTCATGCCGTAAGAATGGAAAAATAATTTTATAAATGAACTCTTGTTCTTTTTAAACCTTGATTAAAAGATTTGTAAAAGTCAATGACAATTTAAGGTCAATGACAACTTAAATACACATCTTTTGTAAAGGAGTGCACTCTAAATCTAACTCAACATCATGAAATTGACTTATAAAATAAAACTTGCATCTTATATATTGTAAATTGACTTTGTTTTAACATGAGATTTTTAACACTTTGTCCTCTTCCCTCTAACACGTTTATAAAGACAAAATCATGAAATAATTCTAAACTAAAAATCCTACTGATATGATCTTAACCAACTTTAGATCGGAAAATTTGTAAATATAAAATTTCAAAACTTATTTACATAATTCTTTATCTTTTGATAAAGAACTTATGATAATGATATATTTAAACCACAGAGAATATTAGTCATTTAAAATTAAAATTATGATAAGAAATATACTTTGAATCATATATTTTAGTAGGTTTAACTACTCATCTAGTCATTGTTTTCATTCACAAATATCTAATTCTTTTAGTCTTAATTTAGTTTTGATTTGTGAAAATTGATTTAATTTAGTTATGATTTTTTAAAAATTGATACAATTTTGTCATTTTTATTAAATATCTTAAAACAAATTAAAAATTTTTCATCAAAAATTGATACTAAGATGGTGTTAATTACACCAACAAAATAGACCATCGCTAACAATTTTAATTTTGATGAAAAATCATTGATTCATTTCAAAATATTTAATAAAAAAAAAACAAATTCCATTAGTTTTCACAATCCAAAACTAAATTACATCAATTTTAACATATTTAAATGAAAATAATAAGTAAATCAGTAATTAAAATATTTTATTATTAGTCTAACCTGACCATCATGAAGACAGAAGACATGTGGGTGCCAATACATTAAATTGATTTTGGTCAATGTTCTGGTAAATGTGGGTCTTATGATACTGATAATAACTTTAACTCGCCAATAAACTTTTAAACTTTTATAGTTTGCACGTATGGACTTCCTTAAGTCACGTTACTTTAGTTGCGTCCAACCAGGTTTCAAAACGCTAAGATTTCAACTCACTTCATTAATCTCTACAGAACTCAGATCCAGATTTTTGTCCCAACATTATAACACACAAATTTCTAAAAATTAAACTACAATCATGAACCAAGAGGGGTATATTCGTACTTTTATTGGAAATAAGTTATTATTTTGAGATATTTGAGTTCAGTTTCTAAATTTGGAAATTAATTTGTTTTGAAGACATTTATTCAACGTGTAAAAGTAAGTACGAGCTTTGTACGTAAAAATATAAAATATATTAGAATATTAAATAATAAGCCAATGTTTTTTGTGAAAATCAATGAGTTTTTATATAGTCTTTTGGTCTTTAATAGATAAACTAAATATGAAATAAGAAAAAAAATCATTGAGTTTCTTATCATCTTATAACATATTTTATTGGTGATAATTTATTAAAATATTTTAATTTATATCTGCTCAAATAATATTTAAGTAACTTTCTGAGTAGATATGTAAGTTTTTCAAGTTCAAAGTTCAAGTAGTTATTGTTGGCAAATGAATGATTTTTTTTTTCCTGGACGAATGAGTTAAAAAGTTAGCTTATTATGATTGATTTAATCAAGAGTGAATTTTTCACTCGATTTAATAATTATTGAATTTTAATTAATTTATTTTTCATTGTTTATCTTGAGTAAATTTGAGTATACTGAATATTTTTTATCCGATGTTTAATGATTTACTTTGAATGAATTAATTAAATGTATCATGATATTAATTGCTTGCTTTGAATATATTGAGTACACCGAATAACTTAACTTTTATTTGATGTCTTAGTTGTTTACTTCAAACCATTGTTGATTTGATATGATATTTTAGTACGACTTTGTTATACATATTGAATAATTTTTATTGGATGTTGTTGGATATCATTGATTCGATATGGTAACTTAGATATTTTTGAAAGAAATGTGACTTATTTAAGAATGTCCCTATTAAAACCTTGTTAGGAAAGAAATAAAAACAAGCCTAAAAAAAGTACATCATTCCATTACAACCATCGGCGGAATTAATTGTAGTAATCTTCAAATGTGTATTCTATGTTATTGGTATAAGTTTGCTCATTAGTTATTGGATTTAGTTTGTCGAGTGTTAACTTTCTTTTATATTTATCTGAAATGTTCATCTAATTAGAATTTTGGAGTTTGGATCGAGAATTCAAGTAAGTCTAAGTCTCACATTAAGTAGAAATGAGAAAGTAGAGTACTATATAAGGATGAAGATCCATAAATTCATTATCTTAAGGTTTTGGGTCGAGAGTGATGTCAATTTCTTATGTCGTTGAACAACTCAAGTCTCATTGGTATTGTATATCTCTTTAGTGAACTTTCCTTCCCTAAAGACCTATCAGTCCTTGGAAATTTATTCGTCCCATTGACCTTTAATATTTTGAGATGCTTTTAAAAAACAAAATCATGACAAAGCCACTAAATTTTGAAAAGAACAATGCCTCAAATATAGTGATTAACTCTAACAATGTTTTATTTTAGTGTATTTGAGGTAAAAACATTGACAATGCTTATAGAGATGATAAACCTTTGTTTTTCTTAACCCTTAATTGACGGACTTATAATTTTAATATGTTTTGTAGTCTTACTTAAGAGTTTAGTCTAAGAGAAACTAAAATACATATTTTTCCTTTAAATCCTAGTATTCCTCTTAAGAACAAAATTATAAAGAAACCATCGAGTTTCAAAACGAATAATAACTCAAAAAGCAATAGTTGACTCTAATAATATTATTTTGGTAAATTTAAAGTCAAAACATCAATATCTTTTGTGGAAAAAAGAAAAAGAAGATTCCTAAAATAATCTTAAAAGAGATTTATTCTGATATATTTATAATATAACATAATTTAAAAATCAATAAATTTAAACATATATTCTTCCCTTAACTTTTAAGACGTCATTCAAGAATAATCTTAACAAAGCCAAAGACTTTACTTTCAATAATCTCTTGCGAAAACAATAACCACGGCGAAACCATGAACTTTTACTTTTCAATAATCTCATGTGGAAGCAATAGTAAAAGCAACAAAAACGATATCTTAAATGTATTAATTTACTGTAACAATGTTCAAACCTTAATTAAAATATGATCCATTAAGTTAGGTCGGAGTTATTTGTCATTCCGGAAGTCCACAGTCATGTATCCACCATGTGCATAGCGGTCCACCAAATTAATTTGCTATGACCTAAAGTGTGAACGCGAGAAAAAAAAACTTTTATACAGTTTTTTTTTTTAAATATTGCCTTATTTAACCAATACCTTCGGCCAATCTATATAATTCCCACATCTTAATATCTTATCCTCACGCACCTTCGTCTCTCCGATCATGTCACCAACAACACTTCACTATTTTTCTTCTTTCTTCCTTTTTTTCATAATTCTCTCGCACCACTCCAACGCTGACGTAGGCACCTCTTCCCGTTACTCCCCTCCATATTTACGTAAGTACCATATATATATATATCTTCATCGCAAAAAATATATATGTATATATGTCAAACTATAAAAAACTAATTAATTCTTAATTATATATATATATATATGTATCATATTATATAGCCTCGGGGTGTTTCGGTAACGAAGCCACGCAGTTTCCGTCGAGTAATCTTTTTGCGGCGGCCGGAGATGGAATTTGGGACAATGGAGCGGCGTGTGGGAGGCAGTACCTGGTGAGATGTATAAGTGCAGAGGAACCTATGACTTGCATTCCCGACCAGAGTATTCAGATTAAGATTGTTGATTACGCCGCATCTGCGGTGTCGCCGCCCTCCACCGCCGGCACAACCATGGTTCTCTCCGATAAGGCTTTCGGGAGTATCGCCAATACATCTGCCACCTTGATCAATATAGAGTTCCAACAGTATATTCCAAATTGCTCTTTCTTTTTCTTTGCGTAAAGGATTAATCAATTAACTAATACACCTATAAGTCAGTACAACCGACAAACACGAAAGCTTAACTAATTAATTTCTATTTATTTACTTACCTAAGTTTAATAAAAGGAAACTTATTGGAGCATCATTTCATCTTTGCTTGCAGGGTATGACATCTTTATGCAAATAATCGATGGTGCATCAGGAAGATACCTTCACTTTCATCGGTGAATGATTTGATTTTGGATTCAATTATTGTTAAAACAGTGTCGTTTTGATAAATCATGTGTGCATATTCGTCGTGTTGATTTCTGTTACCATATTTGGGTAATTTTTTCGTGTGGTTTTAATTGAATGGAAGAGAGTGTTGTAGGAAATTTCGTGGACGCAGACTCGCTTTGAATGATTCCATGAGTGGGAGCAATTTATGTTGTGCAGTCCGAGATCGATTGTAATTATTGATTAGTCAAAGAAATAGCATTTTCCCTCCCCTTTACTATCCCCGCTTTTCAATTATTATATAAAAAAAGTTATTTTATATCATTTGACCAACTTTTATAAAAATAAAATAATTTAAACGAAAATTAAATTTTTAATATTTTTAAAATAAAAGAAAATAAATAATGATAAATGAAAATTAACTTTTTAATTTTTCTAAAATATAAATAAATAAATAATAATAAAAAACATTATATTATCAAAATATCAATGTCCCATTACATGTTAGACTTACTCACCGTTGAAATGTCGCTTAAAACTATTAATGCTCAACAACTTTCACACGCAACTAATCATAAGTCTTGTTTATGCTAAATCTGAAAAAAATAATAAACGCTAAATAATAAATAATATTATTAATCTTATATTTCTCACCAATGAAAGTTTAAAATAATATTATACATCTCTCACAAGACAACAGTATCTTTTGTGCTGTGTTTGAAAATAAAGATGGAAATAAAAGTTATGTTTTTCTAGAAAAAACATAATTAAAAATAAATAAAATTGAAGTTATTAATGTACACTCTTTTTAATGTTCAATAGAGATAATCTTAAAAGTGATAAAGCTTAACATTTTTTTATATTATATTTAATATATAAATTATAATTTTAACTACTTAGTTTTATTTTATAAACATCACTATATTTTTAAATATTTCTTTCCCATGTTTTTTTTTTCAAATTTTTGACTATTTTTTTTTTAGTTTTCCTCTGTCCAAAGATACTTTGAAGAATACAGCAAAATAAATAGAAAATCTAATCTTATGTGATTTTCATTTAGGAAAAGTATTCTTTTTGTTTTCTTTGATCTCAATTTTTTTTGTGTTTGTATTTTCTTTTATCAACAATAAATAAATAAAATATAGTAAAATACTTATGGGTTACTCTAATCCTTTTACACAAAGTGCATGGTTTCTCTGCATAAAAAATGCAAAAGACGTAATAATGTGAGTTATAAAACAAAAATCTCCCTACAAAAACTATATATATATATATATATATATATATATATATATATAAAAAGATAGTCCACATAGGATCAAGGCATAACACAAACTTATAAATTTGGGTATGTTCCAACTAGTCATTGATGGACAAATACATCTTTAAATCAACTTGGTAAGATATAGAGTGTGCTATAACAAAACCAAGAAAGGAATGTATTTCCAAAAAACCTACAGATTCACACTAATCCTAACCAAAAGAAGAAGGTACTAATGTTGACCAATCGATTAAACATCCCCTTAAGAAGGTGGATAAAGTATTACTATGATCTTTACATTGCTTTTATACCCTATCTTCCTTTCAATTATGCCTCTTTTGACCACTTCGACTTAGCTACTCAGTATCGACTATGTACCTTGCTCCCTTCCTTCCTTCAGATATTTGAAACACTTCTAACAAACAAGGATTACGAGTTCACAAAGATTTTAAGCACAAATAAGGGCACATGCACCAATCACTATATGAGAATATAACGTTATGAATGTTATGTTTGATCCAACTCCAAGCATTCACCTAGGATAAACCCAAAATTTCTTCCGAATCTACCTTTTGTTGCCTAAAGATTACCCCTTTCTATGTTCCTAAACATCTCCAATAATTGCTAACCACACACTCCTCCAAAAAATATTTCGCATGCTATTAGAAGATCAAACTGTTGAAAATTGGCTATAGGTTGATTATGGTGCACCTTATATACTTCAATCCATCTATCATACATGTTCCATACCCTATGAGATACTTTGCATGAAAAAAATAGGTGAGTCATGCTTTACTCCTGATCTAAGCATAGCTCACACAAGTTATTTTGTAAGTGTATCTCCCACATAGGAAGTTTGTCCTTTGTTGGTAATTTGTCCAACAACACTCTCTACCCTAATAGATGTGCCTTCAGAATTACCTTGGTGCTCCATAGCGTTTTAAATACACTTCCCCCATCCCATTTTAGGTTTCCCTACAGAGTTAAAAAGTTGCTTCTCTTGAGCTATTTTTCATACTCGTCTACCTCTCCTCCATGTTAAGTTTCACTTTCAAGTATCCTCATCCCAACTTCCAAACTCCTCAATTGTTCAGTCTTTACTATTAGAAATAATACAGAGCTTAGAAAACCTACAATTGTTGGGGTTTTAAGACTTACATGTGAGATCTAAGCTCCTTCGATGAGTCTGTGTTAATCTAAATTGATAGTAATCTTTTATGTTTATGAACTAAGACTTTTAAAAATATGTTTTATTGATCGACTTGACTTTTATATCATAAGTTAATAGATATTATTTTAGAAAACCTACGATTGATCGACTTGACTTGATTTTTGAAACATTAATGTTAAAATATCATAAGTTAATAGATATTATTTTAGAGAGAGTCTTGTTATCCTATTAGTAAAATTAATATTTTAGGAACATTATACTAAATGTTTGTTAATATAATTAAAGAGACATAAAGAATGAATAGAAGTAATTTAAAAATAAGTTTATCTTATAAAAGTTAAGTAGATTAGTTTGTACATTGAGACAATTATTTTTTAGTCTTTCAAAAAGTTTCAACAAAGAGTAACTTTTTTAATCATTTAAATAAAAAATTTGTGTAAATTATTCCTCCCTAACAGCATGTTCGTTTGAGGGCGTTGCATTGTTTCAGTGAATTTGGGAGCGTGGAATTGGTTTTGGAACGTGTTCGGTTTCAGTGATTCAAAGGGATATGGGAGCGAAGATTTGAGGGATGGATATATTATTTCATCCACGATAGAAATGAGAGATAAACGAGTATAATCAAAGTATAATCAGTTGTTTACCAAATTACCCTTCGGTTTTTGCCAAACCATGTGCAAAGGGTGGTTTGAGGTGTGGTAGTCGACGAAAAGGGTGGTCGTGCGTTGAGTTATGGTGTTGCGATGGTGCTATGAGAGAGGTGTTGCGGTGATGTGTGTTGGGGATGGCACCGATGTTGTGTGTTATAGAGAGGGATGCACCAATGTTGTGTGTTATAGAAGGGGATGACGCCGATTACGTAATCGATGCCTTGTTTTCTGAACGACTGACACCGGTTACCACACCGGTGTCATGGTTTTATTTATTTATTTTTTATTTATTTTTTACTTTTTTTTTATTTATTTTACTTTTTTTTAACTTTATATAAATTTTCTTTAAAATTTAATTGTTTAACTTTCTTTTAAAATTTAATTGTATAATTTTATTTACATTCATAAAAATTTAATTTTTTATTTTAAAATTTTGTATAATTTTAATATTTTTTTAATTTGTAATAATTAATTATAATTATTTTTATAACATCAAATTATAAAATCATTCTCTTTTTTAATTAAGGGTATTTTGGTAACTTTCTAATTCTATCTATTTTTATAATTTATTTTATCTATCACATCATTCATTTCTTTCACTAACTTTCATCAAATTTATCTCTAAATTCACTCACTTTACCATCTAAATCCACTCAAAAAATATAAAAATTCATCCACCCAAATTTATACAAATTCATCTTCACACTCTCCGCATATCTATCCCTCAAAAGAAACGCATCCTAAAAGTATTTTGTAATTATCATTACGCGTTATAAGATAAAGCTTTTTCCGCATTTGACGAACTTGGCAAAGTGGTCAAACTTTTCTCAACTAATTCTCCCATCAATGGTCGTCTTTCTTCTAGTTTTATATTATGTATGTAAAATATTAAAATTATTTATTAAATTTAAGATGTAAAAGAATACAATTTTTTAAATTATTTTGTTTGAAAGATACATAAAAATAAAATTTCAATCATGTTTTTCTGAATTAGGTTTTAATATTTTTTTATTTTAGAGTTTCTGTGCTCCCTACCCATTTCTAATGAATTAAAGGTGAGAGAAAATATTTCATTTTGTCACTTAATTTCTTTTTCACAAAAACAGCAAAATACGTAATTTAGTATTGGTGCAAGTACAATACAAGAAATCTTAGAAAGTGACATATGAGAGACTTTTTGTAAGTAAGCCAGTGGTACCAATGATTAGATGGGTTTTATTTTAAATAAAGTGTTTTTTTTATAGGACTAAAAAATAGTTAATATTAGAATAATCACCATAATTTGTTTTTTCAGTTATAAGATGTGAAATATTTTTATTAATGTGTACAAGTGCATGAATGAAACATTAAATATCACAGTACTCGTATTATATTATTTCAATTAAATGGATAAATGCACAATTTTCAATCCGATTTAACAAATACATAATTTTAATCTCATTAAATAAATTTCATATGACTTATTTAATGAATATATTATTTAAATAATAATGGAATGATACGAAGGTTATTTCATAATCCTTAAAAACGCAATTTCATTAGTTAAATTGTTAAATATTTAAACATGTTTTCAATTTCTTAAATTTTATAAGATTTTATTCTTGTCCTTCAAACTTGGTATTTAGTAGGGATATCAACAGGGCGGGTAAAGTACTGGTAGTAGCATGGTTCCTCGTACCCTATTTGCTGAATATTTTTATCCCGTACCTGTACCCATATTTGTCGAGTATCTATTATGTAGGTATCCACATAATCTTTTAATATCCATGGATAGGGATGACAACGGGGCGGGGCGGGGACGGGTTTCACTATCCCATACCCATCTCCGTAAAAAAAATTCATCCTCATCCCCATACCCAAACCCAACGGGTATCAAACTTTTGTCCAATCCTCATCCCCACCGGGTAACGGGTATAATCTCGTACCCATACCCGTACCCGTTTACTTACTACTTTAATATTAATTTTAACTAATTTTTATAAATAAAAATTACGGTAAAGGAAACATAATATTATTAAATATTCAATATTAGGAGTATGGTTGTTTCTTTGATATCAAATACTTTGAAATAAATTATAATTGTTTACATTTTATATTAGAATACCAAATAAAATTTAATGAGAACACAAACATTTGTTAAATTTGCAAACATTAATGAAACCTAGTTGATAAACTTTAAAAATATTTTTTAAAAAAACTATAAAAGGAAAAAATATTTTTAAAAAAATATAAAAGGAAAAAAATATTTAAATTAAAATATATTTTAAATGTTTGTTTACTTCAATTTTTTAAATTATAATGAATCTATATTTTATACACTAATAAAAGTTATAATACATCACTTGATCAAAATGATGCAAAGAACAAATAATAAACATAATAATTAAATTTTAACATAGATCTTGTATCTTTTGAACCACAATATATGTTGGATGGTGGTAAAAAAATATTCATGGCAATTATATTAAATTTTTATATTATAGTAAATAAAAATTATTTATACAATTATATTGAAAAAATTAAAGTATGATTGTAATGAGTTAGAAAATAAAAAATAATTAGATAAAATTTATCAAAATAGTATTCTACA
>Ga0214545_1001856_pt1 | contig 40356 bp, 19 predicted proteins | sample CNSS4metaG_FD_160064 | JGI IMG/M metagenome (GOLD analysis project Ga0214545, IMG submission 160064) | Root nodule microbial communities from cowpea collected in UCLA plant growth center, Los Angeles, California, USA - CNSS4 | ecosystem: Host-associated > Plants > Roots > Nodule | place: USA... | reverse complement strand
TCATCTGGTTGGTTTAGAATGACATCGATTGTTAATGGTTTCAGGTTTGCAAAAATACTGTCGCAAGAGAGGAGGCTCCGTCAAATGAGATCCCCACACACTAAGAACCCCTTCTAGTTCTCTTCATCATTCTATACAATTTAATCACTCATCATATTTTTTTCTACTAGTTTTTTTGTTTGACATTTCTTAATAGGCTTTCTTGTTGAATAAACTTGTGGGGCTAGTTTATTATATTTTAGTTTTTACTTGGCTTTAGTTGTAAATCAACTGAAATAATATAAATTCTTTTTCCTGATTTTATTGATATTCATCCTATAACATATTTTCTTTCGTTAGTCAAATTTCGTCATTAACTACAGTGATGGTAATAGTATATACACATAACAAATTCTGGCAATATATGATCCTAGGATTATGGTTAGCATTAAGACCCTGTAACAAATAAGATAACAGTTAATATGTTTATAATCATTGAATAACAATTACACTAAGGAAAATGTTTTTTTTACAATTCTCGTACCATTTGACAACCCACTTTTTGTATTTTGGTCATTAAAAGGTTAACTTCTGTATTTGTAAAGAAAGAAAGAAATTAAAGGGTAAAATAGTAGATGCAAAATGTGTATTGAGAGTCAAAATAATAGTACTCACATTAATTACAATAATTAACATTATTAAAAAATAATATTGAATGAACACATCTATAGGGACCTTTATTTTTTTTTAGTGGAAGTTTAACCTTAGCTAATTAAAGACATTCCATAATGTAAATACTATTAATCTATAGTAGAAGCCATCTCATAGTGATCGATATAGTAATTACTAAATGGTATTACTAATGAACCTTTTATCAATGAAATTTTTTCTGCAACGTTTACCTACATATTTTAAGTGCTTCTTTTTTAAACTTTGACTGTAGCTGAAGTTGGTTTTTCTTGAGAATTATTTGAATAAGTTATCGAGTAAATAATTCATATACATTGATTCGACTAAGTTCTTAATTTATTATCTAGTCATATAAATCATATTGTGTGAAGCCAATAATCAAAATGTTTTTGTAATAAAAAGTATTCTGAGATTTGTAGAATTAGTTTCAGAACTCAGTTAATTTCATGAATAGTAAAATTGAAGGTGTGGCATAGACTTTTTAAAATTTTAAATTGTGGTTCCATGTCCTTGTATTTAGATTTATCATAACTAAAACGTCAATTAGAGATAAAATAATTTACAACATATAAATAAAGTCAATTTTATAGAATTGAATTAGTTTTAAAATCTAATTTTAAATAATTAAAAAAGTCTGCTAATAGGTGGAATCAGAAGAATGTTAAATTTTGGCTAAATATCCCAAGTAGGAAAAATATTAGGGAGATGCAAAGATAGTGAAAGAAAACACAAGAGAAGAAAAAAAAATCTGTATATTGGGAACTGTATCAGAAAAGAGTTACAAAAGACCAAAAATGGCAGCATAAATCTGTGTAAGCCAACTCTGTTTTGCAGAAAAAACATATATATAGATAAGAGTTTTGGTACACTTTTTATTGATTGTGAGTTGTTTATTGCATTATTTTTTTATTTTATTTTAGCCACAAGTTGCTGTTTGGTTATTCTGATATTCAACTTAATATATATATGCCATGTTTTAAATATAAAATGCACTCGTGTAGTTGAAGGGCAGATTTAAAAATAAGATGCATTCGTGTACTGGAAGGTCAGTGTAACCCAAACGTAACCATGGTATAGACTTTTATTCATTACAAGAAACCAAAGAGATAAAGTACATAAGAATTTCTTAACCCAAAATTAAATAAACATTAAGTTTACATTCTTTAACATAAAAATTATAATTAAATACAGAGCGTTTACATCACATAATTCAAGCTTGCAACAACACTCAATTTATTTGGATTAATTACTGTTAACCTAAGAACACCTATGAACCGTTGACCCCGGTTCAAGCACCTAGGCTTAAGTCACATGCACTATATTTAACACAACACTGGTAATAAAAAAGATATATAACACAGTACAAATCATAATATCATGTTCATCATACAACTGTCTTTTGAGAATTTCCATTATTTGCAGACATCTCAGATTTTCGAAATCGCTTCTGTTTGGATAGTCGTATCGCAAATCTGTAGTCAAGCATAAGAGTTAGACAAGCTCATTCAAAATATCATACTAAAATTAAATATTTTAGCTTTAATTATTCTGTTGGTACATGTTTCGTAAAAAAATATTAAGTTTAGTTTTTTAATTTTTTCTAGTTTCAATTTAGTTTTGATTTCTTAAAAATTGATATAATTTGATCTTTTTTATTAAATTTATTGAAATAGATAAAGAAATTTTCTGTAAAATTAAAAATGTTGATAAGACTAATTTGTTTTACCGATATAATTAATATAATTTTAGTGTCAATTTTAATAAAAATCTCGATCCATTTCAGAAAATTTATCCAAAAAAATCAAATTACTTTATTTTTTCAAAAATCTAAATCAAATTCAGACTATAAATAATTAATGTACCAACTTAATATTTATACCTGGTCAAGGCTTCTTTGTTTGTTTCAGAGGGTCTAGCAGATTCGTAAACTCCAGTCTTCAAGTTAATCCTGGAAACTGGTTTATCCAACAATGATTCCCCAACGGAGACCAGTTCATTCAAATTCTCCTCAGTGGCCATGTCCACAGAAGATAAGTTCCCAGTTAACGTATCGTCCTAAGAAAGTTGAATATTGGTGAATATGGGAAACACTATTTGTATATATTTCATTAAGTTAAAATAAAATTGATGAGAACCTGGATTCTGAGGTAGTTTTGTTCAGAATTGAGTGCTCGAAAAACGGAGGAAATGTGAAAATCAACCATGTCAGCACTGGCTTGAGTGAAGGCATCAATTAAAGGGGTGCTGCCACTGGTTGTGGAAACCCAGCTCAAGATACCCCAATCAGCAGCTTCTTTAGCACTATATTTCGATTCCTGTTTCTGAGAACCTGTTCCCAATGATAACACCAAAAACCTATCGTATTGCATCGCTTCCACCTTCAAGCTACCACTTTGCCCTTCGTGGGAAATTTGGTTTGTCACTTCTGCCATGGCCACCAGTGTCTGCACCACCCAGTTAACACCAGATTACATGTTTTCCTAGTACTGGTTCATTAATTTGGTTCATGTTATCATGTTTGTAGAAAGACTTTCGATAGGATTTGTAATCTACTGAGTTAGTTCTTTATTAGGTTTATATTATAGGTTTTACCGGAGAGATAGATGCTAGGGAGATTTGAGCTCAATCATAAGGCATTGACACTATTCTCAATTCAAAATTTTAAGAAAATGGATTTATAGGTCTTTATTTTTATATAGTGTTTCACTTTCTCGTTTTTAGCCATCGTGAAACTTAAACTCACACTTAAATTTCTAACACATATGGTATGGTTTGAGATTTTAGTTTTTTTGGTTTAAAATATAATTAAGATTATGCGTGTACCGGGTTATTTGCTGCGACGCCACCGTCTATTAGGTCAAACTTTCCCATGACATGACCATGTTGGGTTTTGGTTTCGAAGTAATGTGCTGGAAGATAGGTCGGAGCTGCTGAAGTTGAAATGCATATATCCGACAACAATGCATTCAAATCTGGCCTCTTCCTCAACTGTTACATGAATATTTTATATGAATGATAGAAAAAGTAAGAGGAACAATATTAATCTTAATCTAATATTAATCTAAAGTCATTCTTTCAAATATGAAATCGCCGCTACAACAAAAATCACACTTTAGTCAACAACACAAAATATTGAGTTAAATCACAAAAAATGAGTAAAATTTGGACAACAGTTTTTTAGACATAGTCTAACTGAGCGTAGCTGTAGGTAATAGGTAACGCTTTTCAATACGACAATAATTTTAAAATCGTTGCTTAAAATTCTCATAAAAGACAACGATTTTGATGTACGTGTTTTATAAAACTTCACAATTTCAATATTGTGAGTTTTTGGCATTTTCAATCTAAAATTAAAGAAAAGGAAGAAATTTAAATTTTTGCATTTTTGGAACTAAGTTTTGCGATTTCAGTAAAAAAAGAATGAGAGAATATTTCTAATCTAAAAACTTTAATTTTTAGTGTATTTTAGACCACATTTTTATAAATAAGTCCATATTTATATGCTTAAGATAATTTTTAAGTCACGCCTAAAAAAATGTTACCTTTGTTATGTTTAAACTATATTATTTTACATGTAGTCTTGTTTATTGTTGTTTAAAGTCATTTTTGTTGCCGTGCAAATTAAGTTAAAAATAAATAGAAAAAAAAACATTAAATCATTGGCATTATATAACAAAAATGGGATTAAACTTTTTGATTTTCAAATAAAACTCATTTTTTCCACAATAAATGAGTAATATATTTGATATAATAAATTAATAGTGTTACAGGTGGCAGCAATTGTCCTGTGACGGAAGACTGGTGGGTCGAGTCACAATCGAATCATGACGCTTGGACTCATAAGTAGAAAGAATTACATTATGACTAAAAGTTATAACTTTTGACCAAGTGATAAACATTTCAAAATCAGGAGTTCGATTCTCAATTAGCTCTTAAGTAAAAAAAGTTATAGCCGATTAAAAACTAAGTCATTGATGAAGTAGTAAACACTCGGTCGAGCAAACAGAAAGAGAAAGAACCTGGAAGGTGGAAAAGATGGTAGGTTGAAGGCGTTTGATGTCAAATGTTGGGATGACAACATTGGTCAATGTCTGGTGCAACCTTGTTTCCCCTAGTCTTTCCCTAATAAGCTGGTGTAAATACTTCCCATCGTACGATGGTCCAAACATAGTCTTGCTGAACTTCATCACAGAAGCGATTAAATTCCAGCACCTATATTAATTAGATTCCATTAAACTTAATTAGTACATGTTGATTTTGGCATGAAGATTATGGTAAAGTAAGGAACTTTTACTTGTTCTGTGGGAAGATTTTTGGAGAATTTTCAAGGTAGAAACGCTTAAGATCTTTGGCTGCATACAATGGTCGATTATTTTCATTTGGAGCGGTAAGCATTGCAGTGACTAATCCACCAGTGCTTGTTCCTGCAATCACATCAAAGTAATCTGCTAATCTTACATCATCATCACCATCAAGCCTCTGCACACACCATAATCACACATTAATTTAATCTTAATTAAGCTCCAAGAAATAGACTAAACTTAATTGGGTTAAATACGATTCCGATTCCTTAACTTTCAGTCAATTTTGGAATTAATCAATTTTGAAATTTTGGATTAATTTGGTCTTTCATCTTTCGAAATATGTGTATTTAATCATTTTAATCAAATTTTATTAAGTTTATTTGATGTTTCGTATGCATTTTAGGATTTTATTTGAGTTGTTTATACTGTTTGACACATTTTTACTTTAATGTTAAGTCAAATACTATTATAAAACGCGCATGAAATGTTTAATAAACTTAACAAAATTTGATTAAAAGAACTAAATCCACGTATTTCAAAAGATAAAGATTAAATTAGTTTAAAATTTCAAAATTGATTAATTCCAAAATTTACTAAAAATTAAAGGACAAAAAGATATTTAACACAACTTAATTTATAGTTTACAATAAGTTGCACCTAACATAATACTAAATAGAATTCCAGAAGGTATAACAATCAACCAAAATTGTTGCTTTCATGATGTGATAATAATTAATTATATTAATATAGCAATAATGCACGTCGTTAACCAATAGCAGACTTTAGTTAGCATTGTATATGGAAGGGATCAAATCCCCTTCAATAAATAAATGAATATAAACTTTTAAGCTTAATTATTATAATTAATTTGGTTTTGGTTCCTCTGATGCGGACAATTTTGGTCCTCTGTTGGTTTAATTATTTTATTTTTATTCGTACATGGCGACTAATAATTTATGTCTCCATAGTTTTAAATGACCATTTTTTTTCTTTGCATCTTAAAAATGAACAATTTTGGCTTTACTACTGTACTTTTCCTTTCGGTTTTTCTATTATACGAAAATTTAATAAGCTAATGGTCCAAATCTCTCAAAAACATTATTAGCTGACCAGTAATGTTTGACCTAAAATGTCTGCTTTTTAATTTGTGGGCGATAATGGAGTCATTAAAACTATGATAATTAATTTTTTTTTTAAATATATAAGCCAAAATTTGAACAATTAAAATTATGAAAAGAAAAATTGATTATACACTAATCTAAAGGACCCAAAAGTGAGATTAAATCAATTTTTTTATAAAATATAGTTTTATAATCTATCAAATGTCATATATTGAAATTTATATTTACTCAAACCTTCTCTATGATGTTATTTATTTTGTCTGGTTAAATAACAAGTACTTCTAAAACAATACAATAATAAAAATTTAAAATAAGTCTTCTTATAAATTAAAAAAAATAATAATAACAAATGAAAATGTGAAAAATTCTCATATATGTAACTATTTTTGAAATTTAATATTTCATTTATGTATAATAAGATAGTTTTGAATTAGGTTGTGAAAATGTTTAATAATATTCTCCTTCTTTTTGACAAAAAATTTATCCAAAAACACACACATATATTTATTTATTTATTCATTGGTTGTTGAAGATATTAATTACCTGAAGCTCTGATTCGAGGAAACCAAGAATGATTCCTGGAATGATTCCCCGAATGCCACCACCATCAATACTAAGCACAGTAACAAGGTGTTTCTCATCAGATTCTCTTGGAACTGGAGATACATGGTTTTTCATTGCTGCCATGGATTTGAATATTATGAGTATAAGTGAGAGAGAAAGAGAGAGAGGTTGAACTTCTCTGCAAGCTTATTGGTACTCAGAAACCCTAGTTTTCATGGCTAGGTTTGATGAGGAGAACCTGTATATATAGACTAACCAAACTTCACCAACATGCAGGGAAATCCTTCTAATTATTGACTTTTTTTTTTATAGCGTGTTAAATCAATTTTCAAATAACATGGATAATATCATTTTAAACTAAGAGATATTGACGTTGAATACTTCCACACTTCATTTGTTTATTGAACCTGCTATACTATTCTCATTTTAATCATGTTTTTTTATAGTGTCCACTGGCCAATCCAGAAATGCATCGATTTCAAGGGATATGAATCTAATATTTAAATTAACAATGATTCATCTAGATAGGTACTAAAACACTGAAAACGTGTATCTTTTTAAGGCTTTCAACCTCATAGTAATTTGAATACATCGACCCTTTTGTTGTTGCCTTGTTTCTAATACACATAGAAGATATACATATACAGAGTAGTTCTTCACATGATAATCGTGTCTTTAAAGTGAAGATATTCAAGAGGAGATGCGTGAGAGAATATTAAACCATTAAACTTAGATTAGGAACATAACTCTAAGTCCAACTCAATCCCACAAAATTAGTTTGTAAAGTGAGATTTGTACTCACTATACTATAAACTCGTCTTATTTGTATATACCATTGGTGATCTGGTAGTAGTCCGATAATGGATAATATGATAGATCAACAAATAGCAAATATAGCGACAACAAATAATACAATAGACCCAACAGACAACAAATCTTGTTAGGATAAGTTTTAACTCAGACTCTTATATCACATTAAGAAGCGAACTTTGTATAAGGAGTTGTAAGATACCTCATGTGTTTCATCTATATATAATATATTATTTCCTGATAAAAAAAAAGTTAGTGTATAGTCACAATTCCCGCTGAGTTTTGATGATAATATAGTCAAATCCATCGATAAATCCACCAATTTGATTTTTTTTTCTTTTTAAATTCATTAATAATATTTTTTTAATCTGTTTGTAAATTTGTTAATAATAGAATGTTTTGATAATTCGTTTATAATTCAATTTTTTACAAATTTATCAATAAATTCGTCCATAAAATATGCACCAAAGTTTTCTCAATATTTGTTATAAATTAGTAGGAAATGGATAAAAGGTTAAAAAAAGAAAAGAAAAAGAGAAGAAAAGAATAAGAAAGTGAAGAAGGAAGAAGAGGAGAAGATTGACAGAAGCGACAACAACTTTGACAAAAGAGAGAGGAGTGAAAGGAGAAGAGGATAGATGATGAAATAGAAGAAGAAAAGAATGAAAAAAAAAAATCAAATCATAATATTTACCTAACACTCAAAATTTGTCATTAAGAGAGATAATTGCCAACAGACTTTGATGGTAACTAGTTAATACCGAATTTTGATCATCAATAATTATCGACAAATTTTTCTTAATTATTGTAAAAGTTTTCGACAATTATTTATTATTATTATTATTATTATTATTATTATTTATTTTGGAAATTTTATTTCCGCTTTATCAAACCCTTGCTTAAAATTTGGCTTAAATCACTTTTGGTTTATGAACATGCAACTTTCATTTCCCATTTAATATAGTACCTGTCGAATTCATTTTCAAAACAGTTGTCTATTTAATAATACTTATTTGGAACAATTGTCTATTATTTAATACTTTATTTGGCTAATAAATAAAATAAGGCATGCTTTTAAAATAAAATGAATTTAGGTATAACCCAAAATGATTACATTACAATCCTTTGGTAACAGGAAAACAAAGAAACACAGAGCGTTTACAGCACATGATGCAATACTGTAAAGACACTCAATTTATTGTGACTCAATAACACTATGAAATGGATCATCACTCCAATCATATATCATATTGACCAACCAACAAGTTTTTCAAAAATTCCCATAAGCAGACAATTCAGATTTACGATATCTCTTCTGTTTGGATAGTCGTTCAGCAAACCTGACAAAAAAAATAGTCAAAGTGTTCGTAAAACTGTGATTTGAAGCAATACATTGTTGATAAAACATCGGACATATTTTAACTACTAAATTTTAATAATTTTCTTTTATAACATATGTCATGATTTTTAAATATTGAGAATGAAAAAAAATTACTTAAAAAAATAACACTTAAAATTATAAAAAAAAAATTGTTAAAATTTAATAATTGTAATTTTTATTTTATAAAATATTACATCTGTGTTTAAGATTACGAGATATACCTCTTCAATGCATCTGCATTTGTTTCGCCAGAATCAACAGTTTCATGAACACCAGTCCTCAAGTTAATCTGTGAAACTGGTTTCTTTAACAATTCTTCCCCAACTTGGACGAGACCCTTCAAATTCTTCTCCGTGGCAATGTCAACCGAAGATAATTCCCCAGGTAAAGTATCGTCCTACAAGATTTGAATACAAAGAATTCAAATGAGTTTCGTTTCATTTGCACACACATGATGAGAATCACAGTAGGTATATTTTTGAAAGAACCTGGATTCGGAGATAGTTGTTTTCAGAATGGCGTGCTTGGAAAACGGAGTAGATGTGGAAATCAACCATGTCAGAACTAGCATGAGTGAAGGCGTCGATGAGAGGAGTGCCGGTGGTGGTGGTAACCCAGCTCAACGCACCCCAAGTAGATGCCTCAGCAGCACTGTATTTCATTTCTTGTTTCTGAGCACCCGTTCCCAACGATAGCACCAAAAACCTGTTGTATTGCATCGCTTTCACATTCATCTTTCCGAATGAACCTTCACTGCAGATATGGTTCGACACTTCTGCCATCGCCACCAGTGCCTTCAAAACACCAAATTAACTTATCTATCAGTTTATTATCATATTATATTCTCCTTAATGGCATTGAAAAATGCATAATTAAGAATAATTAATGAGAGTTTATACAAATTATAATACCGGGTTATTTGCTGCTACACCACCGTCTATGAGGTCGAATTTGGAAGTACCATCGGGGGTTTTGGTTTCAAAGGAATGAGCTGGAAGGAAGGTTGGTGCTGCTGAGGTTGAAATGCATATATCAGACAACAACCCATTCAAATCTGGCCTCTTCTTCAACTGTCACATCATAGTAATAATTTCGTTACACAAACAATCATATATATATTCCTTGTTATCTACGAATTTTCTTCAAATGTTGTCTGTTAAAAAAAAAAACTGCAATTTTTATTTTCAAGTGAGTGACTTTTTGCGACCCCATAATAATTTAGAGGGAGAGACGAACCTGGAAGCTGGAAAAGATTGTGGGTTGAAGGGTTTTTATGTCAAATGTTGGGATAACGACGTTGGTTAATGTGTTTTCCAATTTTATGTTCTTGAGTTCTTCCCTAATGAGCTTGTGTAAATACTTGCCGTCGTACTGTGGTCCGGTCAGAGTTCTGCCGTACTTCATCGCCGTTGCGATTAAATTCCAGCTACTGTATTTGGGAAAATCACACGGTAAATTAGTACACAGTGTATTTAGGTTTGAATGATTTGGTACGAAGTTTATGGTATATATTTACCTGCTCTGTGGGAAGATTTTTGGGGAATGCTGAAGGTAGAAGTTCTTAAGATCTTTGGCTTCATACAAGGGTCGGTTCTTTTCATTTGGAGCAGTGAGCATTGCAGTGACTAATCCACCAGTGCTTGTTCCTGCAATCACGTCAAAGTAATCTGCGAGTCTTGCATCAGCACCATCCAGTTTCTGCATATGCACCATTATTAGTTACTTTCCTGCATTAATTCACATATAAACGTTTTCTCTTGGTTACCATAGATTATTAATTACCTGAAGTTCTGATTCGAGGAAAGCAAGTAAAATTCCGGGAATGATTCCCCGAATGCCACCACCATCAATACTCAGCACAGTAACCATGGGTCCATCGTCACTTTTGCTTTGAGCTTGAGATGCTTCCATGGATTTGAATTGATGACTTACTAAGACGAAAGAGAATGAGAGAGATGGAATGAACTGAGCTTAGGAAAGGGCAAAGAAAACTATGAAGTGTTACACAAAGTTACTCAGAAAAATCTGATTTTCATGGCTTAGTTTGATGAGGAGAAGGTGTATATTTATATATAGCTAAACCATGGAAAGAATGAACAAGTTGACGATTGATTATTGCCTTGTTCTTGGCGCGTTGAATTAGTTTTCACGTGACATTACGGTGTTTGATGATCACACGGTAATCAATAAATCTATGAATTAAGATTTTTTTTTTTTTAAACAACTGGTAAAGATTCTATATTGATCCATTTTGATCTTGATCTAGATTATAACTATTTCTTATTCAAAATTTTAATACAATTGAATTTTTTTTTATTAATTTTTAACTTATTTATTTTTATTTAGTATGAGAGTCGGAATTATATTTAGATTTATATTTATAAGAATATTTTGGTCAAGTGGGTGTCTTTTATTTATTGGTATACATCTTATAGCAGAAGAGGTATTTTAAGTTAAATATTTTTTACTTTTTATGTCATGTAAGACTTTGATATAAATGTACGTGAAACGTAAACCTTACGAATTTATATTAGACTTGATTGGTCCTATATAAATTGATGTTGGAATTCAACATAAACTTTGGAGATTTTCCTTCTTTTTAAAATTTATTTCGTTTTGGCTCAAAACAAACATAATGAAGTATTACAAAAAAATTTCCATAAAATATGATTTTCAAATAAAATTTCAGTAAAGAAGTATCATTTAAGATAAAAATGAGTTAAATAAGAAAATAATCTAAATTATTTTGTATAAGCTAAAGAGGAGGATTGTCCTTTATCCTATATGACTTAAATAATCAGTGTATTAATTTAAAAATAAAATAAAGATTTAGACCACTAATTAACTTCAATGAAGAACGCTAAATCACAATCCAATTGGACAGAAATATTTCTCATGCAAAATTACTCACATAAATAAAAGAAGAATGTCATTTGACTTATCGATACAAGAAAAGAAAAATGATGTCGAAATCGCGAAGGAAAAGTAAGAAAGAAGAAGATACTCATAGAGAATATAAGACATTTATGTTGAATTTTAAACTTTCTCATGCAAAATTACTCACATAAAAAAGATTGATTTTTTTTGTAAAAATGTCACGACCCATTTTTTAACCCTTCAAAATAAAATGTTAAATCTATGACCTAAATGAATCTTTTCTCATCCATTAATGATTATCTGAAATTTTAAGTACTTACATAAATAATCAATTATTAACTCGATTAAAAAAATAAATCATAAAGATTCTTCGTAATAAAACATGGGCTCATGTAATTATCCAAAAATTTTAAAAAAATGGATTGTATTTATAGTATTAAACTGATGCCACAGAAACTTTTTTTTTCTTTTATTACCAAGAACAAAACATATAAAAGAATAGATAAACATGGAAATGGAAAAACTATTGACATTTGAAAAAAAAATTCAGATTATTTTAAGGAAAATGGTAGTTTCACAAAATTTGTCTTAACAACTTTGACAAATTACCTATTATTAGATAAAAAATTATTATTTTATTATTTTATTATAGTTAAAAAATAAATAAAAAATTATTTAATTCTATTTATGAAAATTTCGTGAAGTTTGTCCATACAAAAGATTGTCAAAAGATAATTTTCTTTATTTTAAATCGTTTTCACGTGTTACTTATGTTTTTCTTTATGGTGACAGGACAATGAGTAAACGTATGGAATTTTTTATATGTTTTTTTATTATAAGCGTGGAATTTTTTTATACGCTAGCTAATACTAGAATTCAAACCGTACATAGAGAAAGAAAATAATAAGTATTGTTCAACCTTAGGCTGCTAAAAACAGTATCTTTGACCACACAGCTGAATCATTTTGAATGCTTAGGGCAACCCTTGTGTTCTTGTTTTTGCACTACATAAAAGGAAGGTTTTGAGAGTAATTTTTCACATTGTAATCGTGTATTCTAGAAGAGTGGAGAAATAATTCCAAACAACCAAACCCTAAATTCAAAATCTTTCTTAAAGTTGTTGTGTGTTTGGTTCGTCCCTAGATAATTAATTTTCCAACACAAAAATAATAATTAATTATTTTGAACATTTTTATCTTTTAACAGGTAGTGATTTTGTGTTATAAAATCAATGGTTAAATATGTTTTTGTCCATCAAATTTCAGTAAATTTTAGAATTAGTTCTTTTTCTAAATTTTATATCAATTTAGTTATTCATCTTTTAAAATGTGTGAATTTAGTCATTTTTACCAAATTTTGTTAAGTTTATTTGACATTTTAAACGCATTTTATAATAATATTTGAGTTAATATTAAAGCGAGAATGTGTCAAATGGGGTAAACAATTCAAATACTACCTGAAATGTGTTTGAAACGTTAGATAAATTTAACAAAATTTGGTCAAAATAACTAAATCTACGTATTTTTAAAGATGAAGGACTAAGTTGATCCAAAATTTCGAAAAAAAATTAATTTAACTTTAAAGACTTTAATTTGTCTTTCGTTAAAACTTTAAAAATAAAAAACATATTTAACTCTAAAATCAATTCTAATCAATTTTATATCACGCATAACCAAATAAACATTCTGTTAAATATACTATATATACGTGTTTATGTGGTAAATCAAGTTCTTGATTAACTCCACTTATGTTTTGTGACACAAGTTTTTGTTTCAGTGTCTTTTTTATTTTTTTTATTAATTATTTTTTTTTTTTTAAAAAAAATTTTTTTTTTTTTTTTTTTTTTTTTTTTTTTTTTGATAGAGTATGAAGATTACTTATTTCCATAATAATAATAATAATAAAAGAAAAAACTCATCATTAACGACAATAAGTGATATTCATTGTTAATACCTACCATCATGGACTTGAATCAATGACGAGTCAATGAGTCAATGCAAATACCTAAAAAATTGGAATGAAAGTTACAATATTCCAACCATCATTCATTAACTAATTTATTGACTATTATTTTATAAGGCGCGTGCTGGGATAAAGGACTTTTTAATTCTTGTTTTCTGACTTGTTTAAATGATAACTAATTCATTAAATTCTCAAGAATTATTGATTATTGGTTTATATTTTTTCCATCGTACTTTAATTTTATACACAACAAACTGTGAGTTGAAAAGACTAGTAGTCTTGAGGGAAAAAAGAAAGAACGGTTGAAAGCAAAATAAATATTGTTCTTATAACATGCAAGAATAAATGTCTTATCATGTCAATCCATCAAGTTTAATTAATGACTTTTGGTAATTACATCAATTATAATCACATTAGTATAAATAAAGATCAATTTTGACACAAATGTAATCATTTGTAATTTTTTAAAACAGTGATGAATTTAAAAGTATCAATCAAAAATAAAAATAAATAATACTCAAACTATTTTCAAATGGATCTAAATACAATATTATCTCTATCATAATATAAAAAGCAAAATTATATTTCATTTAAATATTTAATAAAATTGATACATAATACAAAAAAGTTTTATGTCCAACACCTCTAATCGGTTTAAATATTATTATGAAATTTCATATAACAAAATTTGATAAAACTGATAATATTGAATTAAAAATATTATATTCATTAATTAAAAAACTGAAATGTATTAAAATTTTGAATAAATATGAATTCAAATTTAAAATTTAAAATTACAATTTACCTATAATTGTCAGTTTTTTTTCCATGTAAAGCAACATTTTCCAACATCTATAGAGTTACTTTATCAAAATAAAGATAACAATAAAATTTCAAAAACAAAACAATATTATCCCAACGGTCATATGAAACAGCTAGAACTAAAATAATGGCCGATTTGAATTTTATGTTTTTTATTAAAAAAAAATATTGAATACATATAACTATATTTGTCGTCTCGTAACAAGTTTTAATTTTAGATACATAACTGTGTAAACATTCGTAATGAACATATTTGACCCCCGAAATAATTTTAAAAAATGTGAAATATAACAAAAAATAGGGTTAAATATGTTTTTGTTTTCCAAAATTTTAGTGAAAATTAAAATTAATCTTTTTTGAAAATTTTAAATCAATTTAATCTCTCATCTTACAATATATGTGAGGATGTAGTCTTTAAATGATATTTCTTTTAAGGTGATTTGATGTTTCATACGCATTTCTTAATTAACATTGCATATAAAATATGTGAAACATGTAAACAAACTAAAATACTATAGTAAAATATGTTTAAAAGTCAAATAAACATAATAAAATATTATTAAAAGTACTAAATTCACGTATTTATAGGATTGAGGAACTAAACTAATTTAAATTTTTTGAAAAAGATTAATTCTATTTTTTATTCAAAATTAAAGTTAAAGGAGTAAATGTTAGGTCGTCGTTCTTCTTAACGGGACACGCTTACCTGACCCACCTGACCCACACTGTCAGGAAGACTTTCGATACTAGGACCATACTGGTACTGCACTCGTCTAAGCCAATATTAATCATCGGTTTTGATACCACTCTCAACCCAAAACCTTCAAACAATGGGTTTATGAGTCTTTATTCTTATATAGTGCTCTACTTTTTCATTTCTGGTAAATGTGGGACTTAGACTCACACTTAGATTCCTATCAGTAAAAATATAGTTAACCATATCAAAAATATGTAAAACTCGTAACAACAAAAATGTGTTAAATTATTCGAGAAAGTATATACTATCTAACCTACATTAAACTCTAATGAAAAAATAACTAAATATAAGAAATTAATCTCGCATATAATACATTTATAAATGTTATTTCTTATATGATTCAATACTTCCTTTTTAACCGAACATATTCTTATTTAGATTTTCAACAATATCAACAAAATTAACTAAACATAAGGATTTCTTTTATAATGATATTATTACGTTATATTTTATATAGTGTGTTAAAATTATAAAATTTAATTATTTTTCTTAATTATCACACTTAAATTTTCAATAATGTCACACATTTATTTAAAATATTTATAGAATTATTATTATGCTATACTTTTTATAATATATTAAAATTATAAAATTATAAAATAATATTGACTTACATTAAAGAATATATGTTTATTAATATATATATATATATATATATATATATATATTATTTTTCATGTTATAAATAAATTATTTTTTCATGCTATATTACCTATATATAATTGGTTATATTATAAATGTGAAAAAAAAACTATTTTTAATGAGTTTATTTAGATTAATAATATAATAAATTCACATAAGTGATATATACTTTTATGTAAAATAGTTTGATAAATAATAGACCAAAAGCACAAGGTAAATTGTTTGAAAGAAACTTTTAATACAACTATAATTATGTAAACTATTTTTTTTTTCTGGAGTATGGGCGTATAGAAACCCAATTCATATGAGATATATAACCCGATAAAGTAAAACCACTAATTACTATTTTAACGCACACGCGTCTTGCATGGTGAGTTTTATTAAAATTAGATAAATACACTAGGCTAATATATATATATATATATATATATATATATATATATATATATATTTCTTCTTTTTCTGTACTTTAGTCATAATCCAAAGGGTTCTAAATAATTTTGAGTTGATTAATGTGTTTGGATAGATAGTTCTTTCGTAATTTTTAAGAAATTTAAATTATTTAATTTTGAAATATTTTTTAAAATAAGATGATTTAATTTTATAAATTTTAAATTTAATATCAAGATAAAAAGAATACTAAACTCAAAATATAGTTATTTCTATTTTGCATAAGTTATCATCAATAAAAAAAATATTTTTATCAATATTAGTTGAGAAAACGGTAATAAATAATAATTCAAAATAGTTAGTCATGTATCAACCGACATATAATCTTAAAAATATTAATCAAAAGATAACTTATGCAAATTGTTATGGGACTTCTTTACGAAGTCAGAAGAAATCCAAGATCACTAGTTTTGGGATTTTTATATTTTGCTTAAATATAGTTTTTCTTTTTCCTTAATATTATATGAATAGTCTTTTTTATTTTCATTTTAAACTAAATTAGTCTTAAAATTTTTTTATTTTAGTCATTTTTAATCAAATTTTTTGTTAAATTTATTTAAACTTTTGAATTATTATTAATAAATTAATATTAAAATATAAAATTCACACATTTATAAAGTTTGATTATTAAATTGAATTAAAGTTTGAAAGAAATATTAATTATAATTTTACTGAAAATTAAAGACAAAAACATATTTTACCATGTATTTCTATTCACATTTGGATAAATTAAAAACATATAAAATATTATTATCACCTTTTTCATTGGTTTTTCTTGATGGAAAATTATGACAGTAATTAAAAACTTCTTTATTATTATAAGATTGACTTTGCAATAAAATTAGATGAAAAAAGTTGCGGATACTTTTCCACTAACATACATTTAAGAATTATAAAATTAATTTGATGGAATAAAAAAAATGGTAAAAAAATTATGAGTTTAATTCTCCCACAAACATAATATTACTAACAAGGAATATTTATTGATTAAAACAAAGTTTTTTTTTCCTCGAGTCACACAAAAAGACGTTAAAGTAAAAGTAAAAGAGTGATCACTATAACAAAGAATTTAAAAATGATGATGTTTTCAAGTTGAAATTTATTTTAGCAGTAAATTATATAAGTGTGATGATATTTATGTGATATATATTATCTTTATATGTTAACCACAATGATTATATATCCTAGGTTTTTTTATTGTACTAGGTAACTTTTGCTAGTGAAAGTAGATAGACTTGTCTTGTTCTATATAAAGCCAATGTTGTACTTATTTATTTGAAAAAAATTTAGTTGGAAAATAATCCAAAACAAGACATAACTCCAACTTATCCTAAAAATTATCAACATTGTTTATTAAAACTCCCATCAAAATCAAATATATATATAATGGAGCTAAAATAATGGGATGGTGTGCTAGCACACTTATTTATGTATAAATATATACAATAATGCTATTTTTTAACTCATGAATGACAACTTGTGGAAAGCAACTTGTCTATATTATAAGTTTAGGGCACGTGCTAGATAAAATTGTTTATAAAAACTTCTAGAAGGAAACATTAACAGAGTAAAATTAAGTTATATTTAAGTAAAAATATAAAAATTTATTAAATTATGTTTAAGTAAAAAAATTAAAAAAATATGACAAAATTTGTAAAAATTAGTTATGAATAACGTGTATAAAGTTAGTTTATGTTTCCTTGTGGTTCATGTTGTAAAAGTTTATTTAAACATAGTTTATATTTTTTTTTTAAAGGACAACTCATGAACAACCGAAGCTGTGTCCTATGTTTATTGTTTTTATTTATAAGCTTATGATAGTTTCATTGATCATTTTTACAATTAAGAAATACAAATAGCATAGTATACGTACTAACAAAAAGAACATTATTATAATATATTGATACACATTAATTATTGTAAGACAAAAAGATTAGATTAAAATGAAAAACCTTTAGTGCATATAAAACAAGTAATTTATTCCCAACATTATTATATATTTTTTTTATCATTTCAAAAGTAAAATGAAACGTATATAAGAAATTTAAGCAATCGTGTACGTAGTGCAAATGCTCCATTAAGATGACTTTTTTTTTCTTTCTAAGATGTTGTCAATTATATATACTAAAATATCGAATGTTTAAATATATCTTTTACTTCAAATGTTTTACATTTAACTCTTCCAATTTTTTTTCACTTTTTTTGTGTTTGTAAAGTTTGTTTTTGGTTTTAGTCTTTAGTGTTTAATATTTTTAGTTTGTCTAAAATATTAATTTTTTATTTTTCCCTTCAATATATAAATTGTTTTCCTTTTTGTTTCTATTAAATGTTTGTCAAAGAAAATAACCTAACAATATAAAAACCATAAAGAAAAAATAGGACTAAAATAAAATAATAAAAAGTTGTAGATCCAAAAATAAAATACAATAATATTTCAAGAACTGAAACTTGTTATAAGTCTAACATAGACCAGTGATAATATCAGTTTAGAATACATAAATAGATGCAAACCTACCTAATAAAATATATTTGTTGGGATTGAATTAAACTTAAAGTTCATTTTTTTAACATCATATCAAAACTATTCTAGAAAAATTTATTGTTTGTTAGACAAATTGGTTCACCTAGTACTATCAAACTACTAATCAATGTCTAGTTTAATGTATATTATATCGGAAGTTACACTTCTTAACCAAACTTAATTAAATATAACATTGTCAAATTGTATATATTCAAGTCAATAAATTAAAATACACAGTAATTATTATTATTATTATTATTATTATTTATCTTATAGAAATTTAAATACAAATTTTAAAATTAGTTATACAAACTTGTATTCATAAACTTAAAAAACTCGTCGCTTACAATTAACTCTTTCTTTATCAACTATTTTTGTTATCATTAGTAATTTCTTTTATTAATTTTAATTCTGAACTACTTACATCTAATATTATTGTTTTATTATTAGCTAGAGTTTTGGTTAAGTTTTAAAAGAAAAAGTTTATTATCTTTAAATACAGACACTACAACAAGAATAGTCTTAGGCAACAAGAGGTGGAAGCCCAGTGCTCATAATTAACACAGTTAATGCTCGGTGATTTCTTTCCGCACCCCGTAGTTTCCATGTGCATACAATATGTAGTTAAAAGACCAAACTGCCCATCGTTGCCACAATTCATTATCGTCGCCACCCTCTTTCTGTCGGTGCCTTCATTCATTGTCATCGTCACCCCCTTTCTGTCAGTTCCTTATTTCCATTGTTGTTGTTCTTGTTTGTGTGTTGTGTTTGAGATAAACTCAAGGAAGAATGCATTTACGAATTGTGCAATGTAGATTATGTAATTTGAAAATAATTCTTTTTGTAAAAAAATATTTTTAGATTGTACTATTTAAATTTCTTTTCACAAAAAAAAAATGAATCTTACCATTCCGAAGTCAAGTACACCTCGAAAGATTTATGCTATTTTAAGTAAGGAAGAACACTTTCTATTTTATTTTGTTGAACATAATGTTGTATGGGATTTTTTTTTATTTTTAAATTGCTATCATTTATGATGTAAATTGAATTAATATAAAAATACATTTTATTTTATGTAAGTCAGACCTTATTTTAATTTAAAACCAATGATAAATTAATTAGTGGCAACTTAGTTGACCTTGGAAATTAATACCAACGAATTAATGTTTCATAATTTTAGAGTTTCACCCAAGTTTGATTTGAATTTGACTCTAATAATTAATGGTGTCAACTTTTTACCAACAATAAATATATTTTCTTAAAGGTTATGTTTTTCTTCCAAAGTATTAGGATAAGATTATGAGGAAAGTCCAACGTTAAACTTCCCACCTTTTACCATTGAGAGTGCAACTAAGGACGAATATAATTAAGGAAATAAATACAGGCACAACGGTACCTGAATTTTTATCAAAATTAACTTCAAAATATATTAAGGAAATGTGATGAGTAGATGAGAAAAAGTTAAAACAAGATCCATATAGATAAGATATTTTTAGCATAAGGACGAATCATTTTGCAGCCTGTGAATTCTGTGATGAACATATATTAAATGTGGACAAAGCAATGTTATTATCACTCCATTTCTTTCTTTTTCAAAAAAACTCCAAAACCTATACCTTCTTTCATTCAATCCTTACTTAAAATTTGGCTTAATCCATTTCTGGTTTATTAACATGTAATTTTTATTTTTCATTAATAGCACCTTTTAAAGGGTCGATGTATATTCATCTCGTACGTGTTTACTAGTATAGGTTCTAACCTAACTTTGATTTCATATTAGAAATGGGTTTAAGTCTAATTTAATCTCCATAAAACTGACTTATAAAATGAAGATTGCACCTATTTATATATTATGAATTAGTCTTATATCTGGTCTTGTCTGTATATAAATAAAATAAGGCATGCTTTTAAAATAAAATGAATTAGAGACAATATAGTGAACCAAACTGATTACATTGGTAAATGAAAACAAAGAAACACAAAGCGTTTACAGCACATGAGATTTAATATTGTAGGGACACTAATTATTGTGATTCAGTACAATGAATATATCTTCACTGTAATGAACACTACGAAATATAAAGAAAAATATATAAAATTAAGATAAACACTACACCAATCATTTATCATATTGGCCAAGCAACACGTGTCTCGTATATCTTCATCTTTCGAAGATTCCCATTCTACGCAAACGTTTGAGATTTCCGAAATCTCCTCTGGTTGGATAGTCGTGCCGCAAACCTGATATAAAAAAATAGTGAAGTGAAGTGAACGTGAAACTGTGATTCGAAGAAGTTACAACTCATATATGGATTTCGTTTGATAAAAAATACGTTGTTAATAAAACATTAGTACGATGAACACATGATGTTTTTATTGTATATATACTTTAATTTCTTACACAGTTTTTCTTAAATTCTTTCCATTATCATGTGTGTGTATGAGTAGGGTTTTGATATATATATACCTCTTCAAGGCTTCTGCGTTGGTTTCGTTAGACTCAACAGGTTCATGAATACCGGTCCTCAAGTTAATCTTTGAAACTGGTTTCTTTAACAATGCTTCCGCAACTTGGACGAGGCCATTCAGATTCTTCTCCGTGGCCACGTCCACCGAACCTAAGTCCCCAGTTAAAGTATCATCCTGCAAAATTTGAATATAAAGATTGAACTCATGAGTTTTCATTTGCAAGCACGAGAATCATTGAAGATGTTTATATATATGTTCGGAAAGAACCTGGATTCGGAGGTAGTTTTGTTCAGCATGGCGTGCTTGGAAAACGGAGGAGATGTGGAAATCAACCATGTCAGAACTAGCATGGCTGAAAACATCGATGAGAGGAGTGCCACCGGAGGAGGAAAGCCAACCCACAAGGCCCCATGTCGATGCCTTATCAGCACTGTATCTCATTTCGTGTTGCTGAGAACCTGTTCCCAACGATATCACCAAAAACTTTTTGTATTGCAACGGTTTTACTTTCAAGCTTGCACATGACCCTTCATTGCGGATTTCGTTCGACACTTCTGCCATCGCCACCAGAGCCTGGAAAATGCCAGATTATAACATATCTATCACCTTCTTCTGTTATCGATTAAATTTATACTTGTTAATTATAGTGTTTGTGTGTGTGATTATGTTATGAATGATTAAGATTAGTTCTGAGACTGTATAATACAATACCGGGTTATTTGCTGCTACACCACCATCTACAAGGTCGAATTTGAAACTAGCAGTGCTGGTTTTAGTTTCAAAGCAATGAGCTGGGAGATAGGTTGGTGCTGCCGAGGTTGAAATGCATATATCAGACAACGCCGCATTCAAATATGGCCTCTTCTTCACCTGTGACATCATATTCGAGAGTAATAATTTCGTTAGAGAAAAACAAAAAGCTGCAATTTTTGCTTTCAAGTGAGTGACTTTTTGCAATTGAGAGGAGGAGGGGTGAACCTGGAAGCTGGAAAAGATGGCGGGTTGAAGGTTTTTGATATCAAATGCTGGGATAACGACATTGGTTAATGTGTGTTCCAATTTTGTGTTCCCTAGTTTTTCCCTAACGAGCTTGTGTAAATACTTGCCATCGTACTGTGGTCCCATCAGACTTCTGCCTTTCTTCATCGCTGTTGCAATCAAATTCCAGCTACTGTATTTGGGAAAAAATCACACTGTAAATTAGTACACAGTGTGTATTTAGATTTGAATGATTTGGTACGAAGTTTATGGTGTAAAGTGTGGTATTTACCTACTCTGCGGGAAGATTTTTGGGGTATGCTCAAGGTAGAAATCCTTTATATCTTTGGCTGCATACAAGGGTCGATTATTTTCATTTGGAGCAGTGAGCATTGCAGTGACTAATCCACCGGTGCTTGTTCCTGCAATCACATCAAAGTAATCTGCGAGTCTTGCATCAGCACCATCCAGTTTCTGCATATGCACCATTATTAGTTACTTTCCTGCATTAATTTACATATAAACGTTTTCTCTTGGTTACCATAGATTATTATTACCTGAAGTTCTGATTCGAGGAAAGCAAGCAAAATTCCGGGAATGATTCCACGAATGCCACCACCATCAATACTCAGCACAGTAATCAGTGCTCCATCATCAACTTTGCTTGGAGTTTGAGTTGCTGCCATGGATCTGAATTGATGACTTACTAAGTCAAAGAGAAAGAGAGAGACACACACAGTGAGAAAGAAAGAGAAAGAAAGAGAGATGGAATGAACTTAGGAAAGAGCAAAGAAAACTACTGAACTCTTACACAAACTTATTCAGAAAAATCTGGTTTTCATGGGTTGATTTGATGAGGAGAAACTGCATATTTATATATAAAGCCAAACCGTGTAAAGAGTGAAGATGTTGGTGAGTTTACTTGTCTTGTTTTTAGCGTGTTCAATTAGTTGCCACAAAAACAGGGAAATGGATAATATGTTTCCATGAAACCTATTTAATTGTCGAGAGCTTCAACATTATTTTAGTCCGTTTTCAAACGTGTTACTTATGGTGTTTGTTGGTGTTCCAGGAGTTGGTTTTTTTTTCTTAAGAGGGATTAAACTAGTAAAATTAGGTATAGTTTGTCTAAAACCTCAGTTAAAAACACTTTCAATGAATAAGAATTCTTCACTCACTTCAATCATAATTAAGGTAACCTATATAACATCATCTCCTATACCAAAATCTTAGCACCATGTTAAGTTAATTACCACAAAAACGTCGAAATGGATAATATCTTTTTTCTGTGAATAATATTGAACGTTCAGAACTTCTATGCTGACGTTATTTTTATCAGTTTTCACGTGTTAGTTATGGTTTTTTGATGGTGGGGCGATCAATAAATGTATGGAAGAGTTGATAGAGAATGTAATACTAGCGTTCAAATCATATAGACACAAAAGACAAGAATTACTATTGTTGGATGTATAATAGTAATATTCAAATCATATACACACAAAGTGTTTTGGACCACAGAGATTAATGAGATTGAATGCGTAGGGCAACCTTTGTGTTCCCTTGTTTTTGCAGTGTACATACTAGGAAGGTTTGCAGATCTGTGTTAAAGTCTCTGTTATGAGTTATATATGGTAAATCAAGTTTTGGTTTAACTATACTCATTTTTACTTATGTTTGATTAAAACTCTGCTTTTAACGGTCACATTTTCTCATGTTAGTCATATATACCATATATAAAATACATAAGGGGTGACAATTAGGATCTGGCCCGTCGGACCGGCCCGTAAATCCGCAGAAAAACGCATGGATTAGGTAATGTAAAATATGTTTATTATTATTTAACAAATATTTTGGACACACATTAAAAATTTCACTTTTAAATTTATTAAATATGTATTTTCTTTACCTCAAATTTTATTTTCACTTAGTTTTGATTTATCCCATGAGTATGTCCCATCGGTATTTCTTTCTCGATACAAAAATTTGTCTAAATAGACTATTAACCTTCAACTCTAATATGTATTTATGAGTTTTCATCTTTATATGATACTCAACTTTATATTTTTTTATTTTTTTTAGTGTAAGACTTAAACTTATATTTAAATTTTTAATTTTTTAATGAACAACAAGTTACTTTAAAATATCATATTTCAAAATACTACAAAGGTATTCTTTTGCAATGTAATTATCCATTGTTATAATATTTAGTATAGTTAATTCACCTTCAATTAATTATTAATAAAACCCATTTTTCCTGGACAATATTTTTACTTTGATAGAGTATTAAAATTATAAAAATAAATTATCATAGACGACAAAAGGTAATATTCATTGTTAATAGATGGATAGCAATGAACCATGTGTCAATGAGTCAATGAGAAAATATCTAAATAATTGTGTCAATGAACATTCCAACCACCATAATTAATTATTTTATAATAGCATGACTATTATTTTATGAGGCACGTACTAGGTTAGAGAACTTTATAATTTTCTTGTCTGACTTGTTTAAATTATAATTAATTCATTAAATTCTCAGAACTTTTCAGAGTCTCCTTAGTTATTATTATTGTCACATTCCCACATACCTACTTTAATTTCATACACAATAATTTCAAAAGACTGTAATTATAAGAAAATACTTAGAAAAGGATAAGAATGTCATAATTGCGTTTGTTTCTTTATTTGTCATATTCACGTATGCTCTTCACCACTATTTCAACCACAACTTAAAAGCATAACCATCAAATAGTAGTTGTAAAGTACAAAATTAAGGTTTAATCGTATTATTATTATTTTTTACTTATCTAAAATATTTAGAAAATATGAAATTTAAAAAATTAATTAAATTGTTTTATGTTTAAAAAAATGTTAAATTGAAACAAAATAATAAATACAAGGATTATATTAAGACTTTTCACATTCAATAGTGACATGTGGTACTATTACTGTCACATCACATTATCTCTAACATGTGACACAATGTCAGATTAACACATGATAATTTTTTTTTATTTTTTTCAAAAAAATTATAAAAAAAATCACTTGCTGACACATGACACATAGTTAACATCGCTAGTGTAGTACTAACGAAAATGATCTAATTGCAATGAATTTTCCAAATTAGTAACTCAATTGAGTCAAATAAAAATGAGAAAACTTATTTGAGATTTCACTACAAAAATGAGAACCTTTATTTATTATTGATGCAATGTATTAATAATTAATTGACAACTTTTTTTTTCTTGTAATATAATTCACTATATATTTTTCTTCTTTGTTATCATTTTTCTATTCACAGTACTTTTAAGAAATTGAATGTAATTTTCATTCATTTATAAACGTTATTTCTAGTGTAAGTACCTTTCTTTAATTTAAAACAAAAATAAATGTTTTAGTATGTAAAAGTTATATATAATGTAAAACTAATTCACTTTTCAATTATCTAAACTATTTTATCTCTATAAAATACAAAGTAAAATAAAAAGTAGTTGTTTCTTATCCTTTCTTTTATTAAAGTATGGGGAATAAAATTTAACAGAATATAAGAAAAGTTTATCTTATTAAGTTTTGGTTTTGAGTAAACTTTTTATTTATTTTTTAAACTTAAGGCTTTTTCCTTATTTTGGTTGCATGTGAGATATTGAATGGTCACATTTGTGATTTGAAACTTTATAGGAATCTTTATTAATCTAGAATCGTAATGATATATTTTGAACGTGAATCAAATAATTGGAGAGTAGGTCAAGTATTTTCTAACTTCCTAATGTATTATATTTTATATAGAATTTGGAAGTTTATGTGGACCTGATTTGTTCTAAAGAACAGAATTTAGGTGCATAATTGAACCTTATAGGATCAATAATAGATTTTGGAGATTAAATGATAACTATTTGGAAAGGATTATGTGATAAAAAGTAATAGTACAAGTGTACATAATTGATGAATAATTTGTTTAAGTAAACCTTTGAGCTTTTGTGATATATAGTTTATTAGTTGAATTGTTTAGTGTTAGTTTGATTTGGTTTTCACCGGTAGAATATTTAAAAGGATAATACAACTTTATTTTTTTTATTTTTTGAAATATTTTAATATGGATCGTTGATTATTAATGTATTTTTATTTCTTGTTTTGAAAAATTATAATTAATATTAAATCACGTAAAAATAGTGGAAAGGAAAATAAATTATTATTTTTTAAATAAATATTTACTATAACTTGCAAGAATAAATGTCTGATCACATCAATCAATCAAGTTTATAAATGACTTTTAATAATTAAATCAATTAAAATCACATCAATATAAATGAAAGATTAACAGAATTATTTTGATACAATATAACCATTTATTATTTTTTAAAGCAGAAATAAATTATAGAAGTACAAATAAATAAATAAATAATACTCACTGGAATTACTTTCATCACGATGAAGATAACACTAATACATCAAAGCATTAAAGACGACATTAATGACACACGTCAAAACAAAAACAACAAAAGCTTAGATAAAGAATCGAGAAACACGAGGATTTCAATATATCCGTTAAAATATTAGGTACATAATTTATTTTTTTTTAAAAAACTTCCAATAAGAGTTAAAAGAATACGCATTTTCGGTAACTTTTATACTACTCTATTTATTAATTTTGATATTTAAACTGTTCCGACAACAAGTCTACAATATGATTAGGATTAATCACTATAAATGTTTTTTTTTTTTCATAAACGGTTAATATTTCGACCATAAGTTCAGTAACAGTATTATGATCAATGCCGCTGCGGTTTTTTGTCTCTATAGACAACAATAATGTTTAGATCACGTTTATAAGGTATCCTACGTTTTAAAGCGTAAAATTTAATTTTCACTGCCTTTCCCAGTCTAGAAAAACGCGGATTTAGATGCACTCAATGGAATTCATAGTTACAGGAAGAAGCCTTGTCAAATAGGGATTTTTTCTTTCGATCATTTTTTGATTGTTAATACACCATATAAGGACCGTTACTACAAAAAGTATTACATACTTGATCGTGAAATATCGATTGTTTATTGAACCTTGTGAATTACGTGAAAGTAGGATATTTCAAATTCGGGAGTCCAAGAGTTTTATAAAACTCTCTTGATGGAAAAAAATATGAATGAAAAATCCCGCTAAATTGAATTGGGTCCATGAATCTATTTGTTTTTAAGAATAAAGTTATATTCTAACGGTAAGTTAGACGACATTCTTAGAATCAATTATTATGTCTATGAGATATTGTTTATCTTAAAACATAAAATTCCGTTCAGACAATAAAATTTTAAAAGACGTTTCAGACAATGAAAGGAGTAAAGAATATTTAACTGTGTTTGACATCGACTCATGTACATAAGGTATATCAAAACAACAAATAATTATACAAAACAACTAAAACTAAAATAAAATCTTAAAATTTTGGACAAAGACAAATTTCAAATTCACGTTAAAATTATATATTAAAATTGTATTTAACTCTTCTTTTATTAATTGTTAATAGTGAAATACTTAATATTAACGTTTTATTTTTAACTAAAATTTTGATTAATTTTTTTTAAAAAAGTTTAATATCTTAAATTTCCAAAATAAGATGTCACAACCAATTAATTACTTATTTATTAACATTTTATATTATAGTTTTGAATTAAATTATAAAACATATTTTCATAGTTTTAAATATTTTATTGAAGTTTCTACGTAATCATCGAGTAATTTGAGTTTACTAAATTATTAAAACTTTTTTAAATGAAATCACAAGTTATCAGAACTTGTATATGCAAAATTTCACAAAGTTAAAGAATGTCACATTTAATCCTAGGGCCTTTTTCAGCAGATTATTTTTCTATTTCCTTAATAAAACTATATCTCCTTTTTAAATATTTTATTTTACTGTAATTCATATTTATATTTACTATCTTTGCTACTTGTGAATGTATGACAGACCAAGATATTTGACGGGTTTTTCTTATGCTGGGAAAATAAGATACTTTACATTTAATTAGACTATTCTTTTTAATAAGGCTCGATGCATCAAATAAAAAAAAAAGTGGCCTTAGCCCAAACAGCACAAAACCATAGCCTGATATAAATTTCGGGCATTTCTTTCTACTCCTCCATAATTTCTTCATACACCTCCGTAATTATTTTATGCACCTCCCTAGGTCAACTGAAAGACCATTTTACCCATATCTTATTCCAATATTCTTCCTCCTTGCGCACCCCTCTCCTCTCTCTTCCTTCTTCTTCACCCTCTTTCTCCTTATGCATTTTATAATATATTTTTTATTTTAGATTATGAATCGTGTAATTTGGAATACAGATTTTGTATTCAGGATTGTACGAGATTGTGTAATTTTAAAGTGTTGTGTATTTGAGGAAAAGAATATTTGTTGTTGTGAGAATATTTGTTATAAATTCTAAGGATAAAACTGGAATTCTAAAAAAAAGGGGCAGGTAGAAATGGACGAGGGTGGAGGTGGAAACTGAGGGGGTGCAGAAAGTAATTTCGTAATCTGTATCTACCTGGACAGAGACAAAATCGAAATCATTCCAAAGCATATTCCTCTAAGAAATTGCTTTATATAGAAAATTGAATATCATCCATGTACCATTTTTTTACGAAGAAGTGCAAGATATGCTCCCGCCATACTCGCCGCTTCCACCTTCTAAATCATCTTCGAGTCTTCTCTTTCTCATCCCTTCTCTTCGCAATACGCGAAACCAAAAATAATTATAAAAATTAAAATAAAATGTTTCGAATCTGTAACAGAACGCGATCACTTCTTCGCCACCATCTTCCTCGAACCATTTCTTCTTCGACAAAAACTTGCAATTCAACGAAGAAAAGCGTAGAGAATTCTCAAATTGCAGCAATCCACGATCGCAGCCACAAGCTCTCTCCTATCGCTCAGCATTCTTCCTCTCGTGCTCCCGTCGTCGCGCTCTCCGCCGCCGCCGCCATTCTCACCTCCGCCGCCATCCTCAACTCCGACTACGTCCGCCACCACTCCGATCGCGGCGGAGAACCCAATCTTCTCTACGAGAGAGCCGAGAACGCCACGCGCAAGGCGGCGGACTCCTTCGACCGGTTTTTCCACCACGCCAGGCGCACGGGCGTCGCGGCTGCGGTCCTCTGGCACTCTCTGTGCTCGGTGCTGTCGTCAGCAAACCATGAGGTGCGCTCCGGATTCGAGATTCGCGTCGCGGCCTTGCTCGCCGATATCGCTGCCGCGAACTCCGGCCGTAGAGCCTCGATCGTTGGGGCCGGTGGCGGCGCTGTCGTGGACTGGCTGCTGGAGGCCGTGACAAAAGAAGGCGGCGGCGGCGGCGGCACTCAGGCGGAGTCCGCCAGGGCGCTTGCTTATCTCATTGCGGACCCTAACGTGTCTGCGGCGGTGCTTGGGAGACCTCACGCGGTTCCGAATCTTCTGAGGTTCATCTTTTCGTGTCAGCCTCGGCGTTCTAAGAATAAGAAGGTAAATGATTCCTTTTGTTAATTGCTCTTTCTGTGTGAGTTGTTGTGCTCGCTTATTTTGCATTCGCATTTGCAAACTGAGCAATCAATTGGACTTTATTCCTAGTTTGCTTGATTATAGAGCCTCTTGTCTCATAAATAGGGTTTAATCTCTTAAATGTGATGAAAGATTAAACGAATAGTATCACGTATTTCGGTTGCGAATATATTAAATGTTGTACTTCTCAATAAATACATTTAGTTTGTTTATTTATTCATTGAGGATATTTTGTAAGAAGACTGAGAAGTTATATGCAATCCTTGGAGATGTCTTTTGAACTATCTTTCATGCACAGCGTGCCTAGAATAAAGTGTATGACCGTCCTTTTGTATATTTCAGATCTCCTGTTTAACATAATGTTGTTGCGTTTGAAATGATGTATGCCAAAATCTGATCATTGTTTTGTTTTTAGCTTGTATTTTCTTAGGGGTAGTGATGAACGTACCCCCAATTGGGGACCCGGGGGTGGGGGGTTTGTAGGTGGGAAAGAAGAGAGCAAGTAAAAAGAAAAGGGAGAGTAAGTAACAAATGTGATAAGTGATATGATAGGATAGAAGAGAAAGCGAGTGTATCACAGTAGAGCTATTGTTCTCTTAGTGCTGTGGCTATTCTAGATCTATTATATAAATGCAAGCTTCATTGAAGATGTTGACGATAGTGTCTTTTTTTTTATTCTGGCATTGGTGACATTATGCAAATTTTTGTGGCAGCAGCATTCAAGACGTAGTGCATTTGATATTTCTGATTCTTTGAAAGGCAGGAGCATGCTTGTGGCTGCCATTATGGATATTGTTACGTCCAGCTGTGACAATGCACAAGACGTGTCTTTTAACCCATCATTGCCTGGAAATGCTGAGACTAGAGACATCGCTGCTGCCCTACAAGTAATTGAGGAAGGGTGTTTGCAGTTGGATGAGCCACCTGAAGGTGAGGATGATGGTGGTGGGACAGGAAAGAAAGGGATTGGGATCAAGATACTTGAAGGTACCTCTGTTTTAGGGCTTTCAAGGACCAGCAGTGATTCCTATAGTGAAGAATTGAAGCATCAAACTCCTAAAACTATCACATATCAAAATAAGTACGACAATTCTCGGCAACAAAATCATGTATCCTCTTCTGTTGTTCCTGGTCTCTGGGACGATTTGCACTGTGAACATGTTGCTGTTCCTTTTGCCACATGGGCATTAGCAAATTGGGCAACAGCATCGGAATCAAATAGAACACATATTCAGGAACTGGATCGAGATGGACAGGCAGTCATGGCTGCTTTAATGGCACCCGAGAGATCTGTAAAATGGCATGCAAGTTTGGTGGTGCGGTTGCTATTAGAAGATCGCAATACACCTTTGAATGAATCTATTTCTGAATGGGCTTCGAGTATTCTTTCTACTATATCTCAGGCATCCAAGAATGAAGATGTTTCTTTGGCTAATGTAGCTTTATCTGCTCTTCTCTTATCTGTTGAGAGGAGCCCTGCAGTGCAGAATATACTGATGGAGAATGGTCTTAACCCAATGAGAGAAATCGCCAAACAGATGACAAAACATAAGCAGGTGCAAGAAGCAATGGCGAAGGCATTAGAGCTACTTTGTACTGGAGAGCTGCACTTGTCGCTTGAAGAGGGTCAAAAATGGTCAGGCATTCTTGTACCTTGGGTTTTTGGAACATTTTCCTCTGATACTATACGGTCTTCAGCCATAAAGATTCTTTCTCAGATCATGGAAGACTACGGTCCAATATCTGTACCACTTTCTCAAGGATGGTTAGCCGTGATGCTATCTAAAGTGCATAGTTCTATCAAGAAATCAAATGATAATGGAACCAGTCAACCAAAAAGTGATAATGTAAAGGTATGCAAATATTTTTTCTCATTCTATCTAAATGACCTTTCACAACATCTGATAGTGCTACTTCAATTCCAAGTCTTCTTTTGATGCACATTTTAGCTGTGTTAACCTTTTGCAGACCTTAATCAATAATGCGAATATTGCTTCTGCTGCACAAGTTGCCAATCAACTGTCCACTGCTGTTGTTAATCTCGCAGCTAAAAGAATGGGAGTTGCATCTAATTCTGGGGATGCATCCCCACTGGCAGATTTTCTGTCTCTGGAACCTTTAGCTGGACCATTTAAAAATTTAAAAAAAGATAATTTCCCTAAATTAGATGCTGCAGATTCTGCTGTGGCAACGCTGAAAGGAATTAAAGCTCTGACCGAAGTTTGTGCTGAAGATTCTGCTTGTCAGGACATGATAGTTGATTTTGGGATTTTATGTTTGCTGAGGCGCTTTATGTTGAGTGATGATTATGAGAAACTGGCTGCTATTGAGGCTTATGATGCATCATCTAGAGCACATGAGGGGAAGGAGCGGATATCAAATGTAGATGGCAAACCACCTGTATCAGATGTGTATAATTCAGCTAGTGTCCGAGTTCCACCCACTGCTCATATCCGCAAGCATGCAGCTCGGCTGTTGACCATCCTCTCACTGCTTCCCAAAGTCAAGAAGGTCATCACAGCTGATGAAACATGGTGCAAATGGCTTGATGATTGTGCTAATGGGCGAATTCCAGGTTGCAATGATCTTAAAATGCAAAGCTATGCTAGGGCAGCACTTTTAAATGTGTTTTGCAATAACCAGCCTAATAATGGAAGGAGTGGAAGTGGAGGTCCTTCTGACGGTGGTGTAAAAAGTTATAGGAATGCATGTCCTCGCTATGATGACATGATATTATTAATAAATTCTCATCTTCCCCACTGGAAATGTCCCAAAGAAACAGATCAACAAGAATCATTCTCAAGTATATCTCTGGCTCCTTCTGCTGATACTGACAATGGAACAGAATCCTTGAATAACAGCAACTGCTCTATTTCTAATGATTCAACTAAAATCAACCGAGATAGAAATTTGCCTCCACTAGACATAGTTTTTGTCCATGGGCTCCGTGGTGGGCCTTACAAAACTTGGCGTATAGCTGAGGAAAAATCTTCAACTGCATCACATTTGGTGGAGAAGGTTGACGAGGAAGCAGGAAAGCTTGGAACCTTTTGGCCTGGTGAATGGCTTTCTAGCGATTTTCCGGAGGCTCGGTTATTTACCCTAAAATACAAGGTTTGCCTTAGTAAAGTTGGGGCATATTTGCCTTAGTAAGATGAGATGTTTGGGATATGAATTGCATTCTTTTTGTGATGTTAGTTCTATCACCTTTTCTAGAGTTTGTTTCATGCGTGGTTCCCTTTACCTCCATCTAACTCTTTAGGTGAATGCTTTATGCAGACTAATCTCACACAGTGGTCAGGAGCTAGCTTGCCTCTTCAGGTTACAATTTTAAAACACCTCATTATTTATTATCCAGAAACAGCATTAGCTTTTATTTCTCTACCATGCTCTGCTTCTTAGTCATATAGGAGGTTGCTGATACTTGAATTTATAAAAACGGATATGGGGTCTTCATACTATACGAGTCTCGTTAAGGTTAAAGAAATTTATCAATTTTTAATGCTACAGTCATTTCGACCTGCATTACCATACAGACTTGCAAATTGCAATTTTCACATCTTCGTGCCTGGGGGCTGAAGCACCATTACACAGATTGTATGATCAGTATTGTTACCATTTTATGAAATATAAATACAGACATCATACTAACATTTAACCTGTACTTAAATGACTGTCAATGAAAGCTGTGCTTAAATGAACTCTTACTAAGTGAGATTTTGTGGATGAATATTTTCATGTTTCTGGTTTGCCTATTAGGGTCACGTATCATAGCTCTTAAAATTCTCTAAACTATACATTTATAGATCTACAATCAAATACTGAAATTCCTCCCTGCATATGGTTGTAGTTGACAATTTCTCTTGCATCCATACCAATACTTTCCTTTCACTTACCTACTGCCAGGCCTCTTTGTTTTGTAGTTGATGATATACTTGTTTATTTTGAAATTTGCAGGAGGTTAGTTCTATGCTATTGGAGAAGCTTGTTGCTGCAGGAATTGGGGATCGACCTGTTGTTTTTGTTACTCACAGGTTAGTCTAGCTTCCTAATATCTATATATGTATATGTGTGTGTGTGTGTGTGTGTGTGTGTGTGTGTATCTAAGCAATCATGAACTGTTAGATTAGGGAATTCATGCATCTCACTTGATTATTGCTTGTTTTCAGGTATATCATCTTAATGTTTTTTTGGTTTGATATGCTTTTAGTGTATCAATCCATCTAATGAACTGTTACATTGTTGTATCTTCTTCTAAAACTATTTTCTTAAAATTTTCCTGCAATATTCAATTCTTTGGCATTTTAGTTTCTGCCTATACTTGGTTTTCATTAACAGCTAATTCAGATATCTTGTACTGACAATCTCTTTGTACAATTTTTAGTTTTATCCATGTAAGCATGCCTTTTTTTTATTTTTTTTATTTCAATTTCTTTGTCCCTGAATCTTTAGCCACACCAACCGTTAATAGTAACCCTGTTTAATGACAAGGACTAATGCTAAAAAATTGAATATCACATGTAAGGACTATTTAAAAAAATTTAAAATACTGAAATAGGAAAAAGTAGTTACGTTATAGGACCTAACTCATATTTAAGGCATGCTTTAATCATAATTTGTTCTTCAATCACTCTTTCAATGGCACCACCGCAAAATCTTGAGGTTACTTTCGTTAGTGGTTATATACAGAAGGGTTTTAAATTTAAAAATTTAATATCATGATGATTCACGATCATACAGAGTTTTAGTTTGCAACATTTTTTTTTTTGATAAATATTGATAAATATAAACATGTCACATACTTGTACACCTTGCTTTGAAATAGAAGTAGCAAAAAAGATGCAGAACACATTAGTACCTGTACGTGTTGGTATGTAATCTATTTTGTTCTATTTTTGGAAAGAATTGTTGTGAGGTTGATGGATGTAGACGTCACTTTGTATGTATTAAGCACATGTGGTGACAAGTATTTTTGTGGTTTGTGTCCCAGCTGTAACTGCTTTTATCTTTCAGTATAGAGTTTAGCCTAGAAGTCCTTTTGGACAATGACAAAATTAATTGTCTATTTATCTATATATGTCGTGTAAATTGCATTTTTTTTCAAATGTCTTTTAGTCACCAAGTTATTTGTTTATTCAAACTTTACCTCACTTTGTTTTGTATGTGTGCTTTCCTATTGTTTGCAGTTTGGGTGGTCTGGTTGTGAAGCAGATTCTTCATAAAGCAAAGGAGGAAAGATTAAATAATTTTGTAAAGAATACAATGGGAATTGTAAGTATTGATTCTTTAATTAAATATATGCTTAAAGTATGCAGGTTTTTTAATGTTATTTTGGTTGCAGGTTTTTTATAGCTGCCCACATTTTGGTAGCAAACTTGCAGATATGCCTTGGCGAATGGGCTTCGTGCTTCGTCCAGCTCCCACGGTTAGTATTTGAAGTTACATACCCTTTTTCAGCAGTAGATTTTGGTTAACGGATTTCCTATTTCAATAATAATTTCTACAATTTGAAAGAGCGTTTTTCTCTTGGTTTTTAATGTTTAACAGATAGGAGAGCTGAGAAGTGGATCTCAAAAACTGATAGAGCTTAATGACTATATTCGTCACCTTCATAAGAAGGGGTTGGTTGATGTTCTCAGCTTTTGTGAGGTAATCAGCAATTAAGCTATTTGCTAGTATCTGTTCCGATGTCTTTTCATGACTTTGACTTGTCAGTGACTGCTTTTTGCAGACCAAGGTAACCCCAATAGTTGAAGCTTATGGTGGATGGGCCTTTCGAACAGAAATTGTACCAATTGAGTCAGCATATCCCGGATTTGGGGACTTAGTTGTAAGTATATTGTGAAATTCTATCTCATTTTATAAGAAAAAGAAAATGAAATGAAGATGTTGCCAAAGGCAACTCTACTACTATGATACGGAAAAAGGTTGCTATGTATTTTGTTTTCCTGATTTAGCGTATAATTTTGCAACAGGTATTGGAGTCAACAGATCATATAAATTCTTGCAAACCAGTGAGCCGCTCAGACCCTTCGTATACGGAGACGTTAAAGTTCTTGCAGAGATTAAAAACATGCCTTGACTCAGCTTATACTTCCGGAGAAGAGCTTAGCTAGGTGTTCCGGAGTGGTATTTGTATGTGAAAAAATGCATGGGAGATCCATGCCTTCAACTTGACTCATCTACAAGTTTAGCATAGTTAATGAAACTTAAAGGTGGACTAACATGTGCAAGCCTTGTATTAGATATGGCTTGCCTTAGCTTGTACAGTTTCCCATTCATCAACCATTCATTTTCTATTCATTTTCTCCACTCACCCCTCCTAGGGATTCTAATCAATCAATGTCCCTTGTACATAAATAGGAAACCCAAATGTAATTACTTTGTTGTATCTTCTTCTCTCATACTTACGGTTGACAACAAATTTATTATGTGAATAAACTGATTTATAGACTCATATTTACAAACACTTCGTTCAAGCACTTTCTTTTACGTGTATATTGTTTTTGTTTTATTATAAATTTAATTCAGAATATTTTAAACACTAAACTTTTAGTAGAATTTACAATATAAAAGTCAAATAATTAAAACTACGTGATATGAATTTAAAGTTAATTAAGAGTGACAGTGCAATTGAACAAGAAGATATTTATAAGATACAGTTAAAATTTGATTAAGAAAAAGTTTAAATCCAATCTGTTCTATCACGAACTTCGGAAATGAACCAATTTATTTATATTCATTTTCAAATAAAAAAAAAATTGAAATTAGCAATTTGTGATAGGATTAAACAAATAATTATCATTTAAAAGTCATGAGAAAATGAACAAGCATATTTAAAACTAAAATGAATATAAAGATGAAAATAATGAATACAGAATAGGGATAGTGAGTGGAGTTTGAAGGAAGAAGATGGGGTTAACAGTGAAAGCGATGCCACAGATACGATTCTCACTCCCAATCTCAGTCTCAAATAAGAGCAATTGCATTTGCAGGTTTTCCATAACAGCAACAAGCTCCACCAACACCACTCTCACTCACTCTCACACTACAACTCCAACTCCTAAACCCAAACCAAAGTCCCCGCTCAAGAAGAGGAAGAGATATCGGAAGTTGTATCCCGGAGAAACCACCGGCATCACCGAAGAGATGAGGTTCGTCGCCATGAGACTCCGCAACGACGCCGTTTCCCACGACCAACCGAATTTCGACGAGTGGCACGCCTCCATGGAAGGCTTCATCGCTTACCTTGTTGACACTCACCTCATCTTCGCCACTCTCCAGCGCATCGTCGACGAATCTGACGACGTTTCGTGTGAGTCCAATTCCAATTCCATTTCACTCATTGCATTGCATTGCATTGCACCTTCCTTTTCAGATTATTGTCTTCAAATGTAATTTTTATACTATTTAGTTACTCTTTCTTTTTCAAATATAAAGATTCATTATACTGTTCATTAATCAAAATTGAGGTTTCATCTGGATGATAATATGTGTAACAAAGGTTGACGTTGAGAGTCAGAGGTAGTTATCCAGGGGAACTTAAAATTAATGCCGAAAATATTTGTTCTAAGTAAACAGATGGTAATAAATGTTATATTTGAACTTTTAAAGGTCGGAAACGAATTATTTCTTTTTAGGTGGACAGATGAAAGGTGAAAAATAGAAGGATACGTGATTTGGATTTGAATTTGTTATGATGAGAATTTCATGAATTTGCAGATGCATACATGAGGAAAACTGGGTTGGAAAGATCAGAAGGGCTTTCGAAGGATCTGAAATGGTTGGAGGAACAGGGAAATGTGATTCCAAATCCCAGTTCTCCTGGGATTACATATGCCAAATATTTGGAGTCACTTGCAGAGACAAGTGCACCTTTGTTTCTATCCCATTTCTACAATATTTATTTTTCTCATATAGCTGCTGGTCAGGTGATTGGAAAGAAGGTGTGTACTCACTTCCTGTCTTACAAGTTGTTTATGAGGGAATACTATCACATGTCCCATTTTGGTGTTTCCTTTCTCTGTCTATCTAATTGAAAAATTAAATGCCTCAGCAAGATATATACGTTGTCGTTTGAAAGAAAAATGTTTTTTTTTTCTCAGCTATCATTTTTCAATCAGAAATACAGACAAATAAAGGAGATAGGTCAGGAGATAATAGAATAAACATACTGAATGATAGCTTGGTGTTCAATTTGTTCATAAAAATATGCTTGTAAGTGTTAGGTTTATAGAGGGAGTTTCACTGGGGAGATACAACACCAAGGAGACCTGAGTCCAACTACATAAGGAATTAACACCACTTTCAACTCAAAACCTTAAGACAATGGATTTATGGGTCTTTTATGGTGTTGAAGTTCTGTATTCAACATTGAATTAGAGCTGAAGAATTCTCTATCCAAAGAATTCAATTAAGTGCTTTTTGTGACAATCACCAGGGGTTGCTTGTGATTCTATTATTGTTGCTTTTAGGTTTCTGAGAAGCTATTGGAAGGTAAGGAGTTGGAGTTTTACAAATGGGAAGGAGATGTGCCTGAATTGTTGAAAGATGTCCGCGATAAGCTGAACCAGCTTTCCGAGGTTGATTACAAAGAATCCTACTATTGTGGCTTTAGTGTTATATTAGATGCTATGCCATTATTTTTATTGATGTGAGATTGTTGTTCATGCAGCATTGGTCTCGAGATGAAAAGAATAGATGTTTAAAAGAAACTCCAAAGTCATTCCGGTTTATGGGACAGATTATCCTTCTTCTTGTCTCATAAATGGACATTTTGTTCTCCTTTTCTTTTCCGAACTTCTCTGCCTTCTTTGATGGTAAGTTTTCTAATATTTCCTTTTCTTTCTTTTAACTTCTCAGGTTCGTGGCTTTTAATTGATCCGGTGTATGACTTTGATGGGACAGATTATTCTTCTTGTGTCATAAAATAAACAATTTAGTTCTTTTACATAAAATCATTATTATGAGTGTGTATTCAGTCCCTAAACCCTAAATTGGTTTAGTGTGAAGCAAACTGTTCTCAAAAAGTGATCCGGTTTGGATTTTTCTAAACGGTGTGTTTTTTCGCACACTATGTAAGGAACCAAAACAAATAGTTATCAATGTTATAGATCCTTAATATTAGGGCTAAAATGATTGATAATTGTTAACTTTGAAAGACTACTTTTTTCTCATAAATTTTTAAACTAAAATGACTGGTGATTATAAGTCTAGGGATTATTTGATGGTTTTCTCTGACTATTACTATTATCATGTCTCATCACTACACTAGTTTCTATGTTTTGTAGCTTCCTGGCCAAGGTGCCATACACCTTTGATGGATTTGCAGTCTTTTTTATAGGATTTTTGAAGGGCATAGCACAAGGGAGAGAGACTCGTTTTTTTTTTTTTTTTTCAATTAGAGATGTAGCATAGTAGGAACTACCTCAGGTTCATGAATCTGTCTTAATGAAATACTAATGCCTTCCCTCATATTGTATCCATAATTTTCTACCATTCTTTTTCTGTACCTGTTATTTAATACATTTTTTTTAACAATGCTTGAAAATCATTGTAATTTAAATACTATTCGGTTATGAAAGTTTCATTTTAGACATTCATTATGATCCCGTTAGGTGGGAGCTTGGTATCCATGAAATTTTCCTCAGTAGTTTTTGTTCTGTGTAAAATTGGCTAGGTGCTTTTATTCATTTACTTGTTTTATCGTCAACATCAAACAAGTTAACCGTGAACCTTCCATGGTGGAAAATATTGAAAATTTTGGAAGATTTCTGCGTTTACGTGTTGCAACATCTGTTGTTTATTTGACTTTGTTCGTGCTCCATTACGAGGAAATTTACTTAAATCAACTCCAAATTCTTTGAAATATTAAATACTTGGATCATATTTTCATTGGTTATTTAAAATTAAAGAAGAAATAAGCATTTGACCCAAGTCACGGTCAATACATGGTGTGACGTTTTTCGTGCCAATTACTTATTTTAATAAACCAGAACATAGTATAATTTGTTCAAGTATCTTAACTGTATTTTACGTTTTAAGTCAATATTACGCGAGTTCAATTATAATGTTTCATTAATGTGATGATTCTTTTACACTCTCAATGTATAAGAAATTATCTGTAATAATTATTTAAAAATAATTTTTAAGTGGCTCTCTGTGTAAGATATACATGGAAAACAGAGGTAAAATATTTGTTTCCTCAGCATCGAAAACAGAGGTTGATTCCTGATCCACATCGTGTTACTAAGTCAATGTTAAGTTTCAAAGAAAGACTATGGACCATTGTTTTGTTGTTTCACTTATGTCATGTTATTCATCATCTTCTATACTTTTTTCTGCACACACAAACAAATATATTTAAATCTTAAGATACACTCATGGGCGGATTTTAATGGGGGCAGGGAGGTGCCCGCCCCCCCCCCCCCCCCCCCCCCCCCTTTTTTTTTTTTTTTTTTTATAATATATAATATAATATATTATTTTATTTATATTTTTTT
>Ga0214545_1001853_pt1 | contig 40366 bp, 29 predicted proteins | sample CNSS4metaG_FD_160064 | JGI IMG/M metagenome (GOLD analysis project Ga0214545, IMG submission 160064) | Root nodule microbial communities from cowpea collected in UCLA plant growth center, Los Angeles, California, USA - CNSS4 | ecosystem: Host-associated > Plants > Roots > Nodule | place: USA... | reverse complement strand
AGAGAGTGTTGGTTGGCAGGCTGTGACAAAGTGACCATATCCAAAACAATTAAACTAAATATTGTGGGACTAAGACTCCCCAAAAAAGAAGCTCCCAATTAACTAAAAATACATAAAAAAAAAAAACAAATACAGAGATTTAAACAAAAAGAAACAAACCCTGAAGGAGATATAGAAGAACAGCATGATCATCTTCATCATCGAAATAATAATAATAATAATAAACAAAAAAAAGAAAGAAAAAAAAAGAAGATAGATGGATTATTTGTGGTGCCTACAGCAGAGAAAGAAACGTAAAATTCCATTTCACATTGACACAGATGGAGAGGGTTGGTCAACAAGTTAGCACCTAATTATCCAAAGTTCTGTTCTGCTTTGCAAATGTCGCTCTCAGTCTGAGTGGGAAGAAACTTCTAACCTTCATTCCTATTGGGCAAGAAACGCCTCGCGTGCTCCATCAAAACGCCACCTCCATCATTTGCCGCCGTTGATGCCGTTGCGTTGCTCAGTCTCTGAAACAAACCGTTCTCTCCTCCTTCTGCGTATGCTGTTGGGTAGTGTTGATAAAGCTGTTGCTGCTGCTGCTGCTGAAGAGAGTGAGAAGGGGCCAACATAAGCCCATTAGGGTTGACAGGGAGCGGACGTGTCGGCCCAAACAGATCAGGCGAAGAAGGAGCGCCGGTGAACCGTTGCACCATGGCCCGGAAGTTGGTGGTGTCCGTGTTCAGAAGAGTCGTCGGAGTTCGCCTCGAGGCCCGGTAACGCCGCCTGATGGGCTTCGACACTCGGCCCTCTGGGCTCAACTGGGCCGGCGCCACGGTGGTTGTGACGGCTGTTGCCTCGGAAACGGACGACGGGAGCAGCTCTTGACCGCCGGAGAATTGGGCTTGTTGATAGAAATGGAGCCATTGATCGTTAGGAATAGGACCGGACATGGTAACATGAGTTATCGAAGGAGGGAAACACAATTTGGTTTTTGGTTTTTGGTTTGGTTGGTTTGGTTTGGTTTGGTGAGGAAGGAAGAAAAGTTTGCAATGGTGGGCTATTTATGATGGTTTCAATTTTCAATGTCCTTCTTAGTCATCATCCTCATACTTACCAACTCAACGGAACATCCTCGCCCTTCATTTAGGAGCCACGTGTTCGTGTCTCCCACAAGGAACAACTATTAACAAAAATATAACCTTTTTTTTTTTCTCAAAAACAAGGTTGCATGGTTTGAGTAGTGCAATGAAGTGAACAATGTTACGATGATGTGATTGATGTAATGAAATTAGTGAGTTTTAAATTGAATTTGTGAAAATGTGTGTTGCAAAATTTGAGGTTGTGTGTGTCGTGAGTCATGCGTGTGTGGTGGTGGAGTTTGATGCAATGCATGATTTTGATTTTGAGGATGCATCGAGGAAGGAGCAACTGCGTTGGGTTGAAATGTGAATATTGAGTGAGTGAATGATTTGAGTGTTGTGGGTGACTTGGACTCTTCCATTGAATTGAATTAAATTAAATTAAATTGAGTTTAGTGAGTTCAAATTCCAATCCAACTTTTGTACAAAAATGAAACTCCCTACTACCTTCCTCTCTTCTTTCTTTTTCCCACATGTTCACTACTACTTTCCACCACCTTTCTCATCGATTAAATATATTTTCTTTTTATTCTCATATTTCTTTTACTCACTTCTCTCTCCATTATCGACCAAACTATCACTATTCATCGCATCAAATCGAATTCATGTTGTAAATCAGTCATCTTAGCGAAACTAATTTTAATTAATTAACTATATTACGTAAATGGATATCAAGCCTCTTTGATTTAAAAATACTAATATATTATATATAAATAGTGCAAATCTCACTTTATAAACAAGTTTAGTATGAATGAATTAGATTTATAATTCAATTTTTATCATAATTTAGTATTTTATTTTTTTACAAATTGTTTAAATTTTTCATTTTCTTTAGTTTAAATTTAAATATGTTATTATTAAAAAATATTAGATCTTTATTTTATATTCTATTTTATTGTATTTCTTCTTCTTTTTTATCGTTTGAGCATCATTTTTAACTCTTTAACTCGATTGATATGTTTTGATTTTAAAGCAAACGAAGTATATAAAAATGCAGTGCAATTTTGAATTTTTTCATGAACTTATAGACCTTGGTTTTTTATGTAACCAAAACATATTCAACTATATGTTTTGGCTGCTAAGAAATTGAAGTTTATAAATTCACAAAAATTTAAAATTTTTTTTTTGTCCTATTTATTATATGTTATCATAGAGGTATAGGTATAGGTTTCGATTTTTATAGAATCAATGTCTATACATCCTATATGTTTCAGTTGCTAAGAAACCGAAACCTATAAATTTACAAAATTTTAAAATTTTTATTTTTTTTAATTATTTTATTTTAGCGTAGAGGTATAAACTTAGATTACTACATAACCGAGATCTATATATCATATATACTTTGATTGTTGCAAAATTAAAACCCTTAAATTTGCAAAAACTCTACAATGGATGTAACACCATACTATGAATCAAACGAGTTACAACTAAAATGTAATTTGTTAACTTCTAAAAGACACATATTCAACACGTTGATAAGGTATAAACACTTAATAGTATAAAAAAAAAAAAATCAAGACAACCTTTTGGACTTGTTATAACATCTAATAGTGTTAAAATCTCCATCCATTACTCTGTCTTTAATATTTCAATTTATGTAACTTAAAAATTGGTTTAAAATGAAAAAGTGCAATAAAGGTTTCTAAAGAATCATTCCAATTTGACACTGAACTTATTTCAACCAACTTCATAAACCAATCTACATAACAAATTTTCAACCCAGCTTTCATATAAATAATTTTTCCAACATAAAAAAATAACAAGTCTCACATATATTAGTTTTCTAATAATATTTTTGATTTGTACAAATACCTTAATTACCTATCATGTTAAACTCTAATCAAATTCATAAAAACCTGTTACGCTGCACTAACATAAATATTAATTACCTATTACTTACAGTCACCTCCTTATAAGCTCATTATAAATTTCATAAAAAAGATCGAGGGACAAATTTGTAAAATTAAGAAAATAGGGGAACAGAAATACAATTAATTTTTTTTTTTATTTGGATTGACCATCAGACAAAGTTTGTAATATACGATAAATTTGTCAACAAAATTAATAATACTTATTTAAAAGATGCTATGATGGAGTGATAATATCAAAATCTTAACTCTAAATATTCATGAAAACATTTAACCAATATTGCATTTTCTTTATATTGAGTTAATATTTATTCAAGTAAGAATAAAATGAAGAGTTACGGTCTAGTGTAAGTAATAACACGTTTTTGATACAAAGGTTAATTTGATAATTTACTTTATAATTAATTAGAAATCATCATTAATACTTTTCTATCATTCATACGTGACTTTAATATTTTAAAGTTATAATAAACATACCGTTCTCCTAATATCTGTAATACTTAAAAAGTAATGGATTGACAATTGACAAAAATGTCAACTTAATTAATAATAACTACTTACAAAAATGTTACGAATTTTTTTATTGCAATTCATGAAAATGTAAGGATTAATAATAACTACTTACAAAAATAGTAAGGATTATAATATCAAAATTTTAACGCTAAAAATTCATGAAAATGAAAATGTAACCAATTTTTCAATTTTTTATTGGGTTAATATTTATTCAAGTAATAATAAGATGAAGAGTTAGATTATCTAATTTAAAGTACGACAACTAATTGTTAAGCACGTTTTGTTTTAATATAAAGTTTGATTTGATAATTTCATTTATAATTAATTATAAATCATCATTAATATTTTTTTTGTCAATCAACTCATTACATATATGACTACACACGCTATTTTAAACTGAACTTTAATATTTTAAACTTATAATAAGCATTCTCATAATATATGCAATATTAGAAGCAATACTTATCTTTATTTAAAACAAACAAATATAAATGAAAATTTATATGAAGAAGTATTACAAACTTTTACCAAATGTTAACTATTATATCTCGTTTAAGATAAAAATTTGTATACAAATAAATAATACAGACATTAACCTCTATAAATATTTCTTACACAAAATTAACGTCAAATACACATTTGATTTTTGATAAAAGTTGTTGAGACGAAGATGAGTTCATCCATGGAACAAAAATGAAGATAGGTGGCGTTTCATTATTTACGTATATTTATTGAGTCTGTGACATGAAAAAAGATGGAAAAAATTGAAAGAGGCGTGTGAGGACTCCAAGAAAAGTGTGAGCAAAGTGCAGAGGAAGGAAAGAGAAAAAACGTAAAATGGAGAATCGTGGGAGAAGTGGAAGGATCATAAAGTTGGCATGTCACGAGTTGCAGTTGGCGGGTAATAATCGTGAGTTAACAACTCCAAAAAAGTGAATAATCTTTAGTTTGGTTAATTAATTAATTATCTGAATCAAAGGAACCCTAACCCCTGTTCCGATCGGTATCATCATTGGCACCTCCTTTTCCTTCCATTATTATAATGCTAATCATAATTAAATCAAAATATAACACACATTATGGCATTTGGGCATTTGATGCGGAGACTGTAACACTTTTGCCAAAGCGTTTCTCTGGATGGAAAAGAAAGGTGACGGTGCTGATGCTGAGCCTCAATTTGACGCTGATTTTGTGCCAGATCCTTCCCAGGTTACTCTAAATATATATATTTGTTTTTTCACAGAAGAAACCCAGGTTTGGGTTTGATCTAAGTGATCGTAATGCGATTACTAACTTAATTGTGCGTTTTATTTTTCATTTCAGATCCTTTTTTATGTATGAGTCTAGGTGTCACAGTGCACAATAATCTGTTTTTTTTTTTTTTTTTTTCAATTGATTAGCATTAGATTACCACCAATGTTTTAGCAATTTAGTATGAACTGGATAGGATAAAGTAATAATTAATTATAATACCATGCATCGTAAAAGGAACATAAACAGGTTCAGCTCTGAATTTAGTTTGATGGCATGGCATTGTAGAGTTGTACTGGAAATGAAAAGGGTGACAGGGCCTCCAAGATATCTCAGTCCAGAAGACCCAATCTATCCTCACTGCAAATACCAGCGTGGTCACTAGATATAGCATTATCTACTTTTGCAAAAACCGATGGTCCTTCAGTTTCACGATCAAGTCCTGGTTCTACTAGAGGACTTCCTCCAAGGCCAAATTCAGCCAAAGTCAGGTCTTCAATGAGAACTTTACTTCCTCAGAAGAGCGTCAAGGCAAATACTTGTTCCCAGGATATTGAAAAGACAGGTCTAATAGTTCCTAAAAGTCCTTTATCAGATGCTCCTTATGATAAATCTTCCATTCATTTGTCTCTTAAAAATAAGGTCATCTCCCCTGCAACAAAAGGTGCACACTCATTGCCAGTTACTCCATTTGGAACTTCAGCTTCAGAGAACGCAGATGGAAGACATCTTGTATGTGATTCTGGTTCAAGTGTATGTTTCCACTGTTCATTATTGTCTCAAGACCAAAACAAACTACTTTTACACTGTACTTACTATTTTACCCTTTGTAAGTGAAAAATCACATGTGTTGCTTACTATATGCCTTTTTCTTGTTGTATAGAAAATGGGTGATCAACCTCATATTACCCGATCATTTTCAGTCCCAGTTAAAAGCAGAGCCTCTAATTTAAGGGTTACAGATTCCAGGGGCTTGATTCGTGTAATTTCAGCAAGGCAAACTGTTCGTAGAAAATCAAGTGATGGTGGTTTGGTTCCAGAGATTGGTAATTCCACGCAATATATATGGAATTTACTAAGTTTTCTTATAAATGTCTCTTTTTTCAAACTTCTTGATCAACATTATGCGAAATTTGAGATGTTCTGTCATTTTGACAAGCAACAAGTATTTGATATTGAGTTGAGCCCTAAACCATAAATTGAATGAAGTTAGCAACATTAATATACAGGAAAGGAAATGGAGATTTCCTGGATATATATAATCCAAAAACCCTTTCATTTTATTGCAGTGGACTCTCCAAATTAAAGAAAGAAACAATAATCCTGATGAAGTTTATAATGATGTTAACTTTTAATTTTGATTTTAGGATTTAGTTTATAGATTGGATTGTCTTTTTCTGTGAGTTAGGATTACTTGATATTTAAATAGCAACAGGTTAATAAGGCAGTGGAATTTTTCTTACCATGATTAAATTTTTTTAATCAAGTTTCTATTCTCATTGTTCTCTAGGTATTGTTAACCATATGCTTAAATCTGTCATTGTCCTCCGTTGTGTCTTTTCACTCGGTTCTTTCCTTTTCAGCCATTGAAGATGCCACCGAGGATATTCCAGAAGAACAAGCAGTTTGTAGGATATGTTTGGTGGAGCTCGGGGAAGGAGGGAATACACTTAAGTTGGAATGCAGTTGTAGAGGTGATCTTGCACTTGCTCACCAGGAATGTGCACTGAAGTGGTTTAGTATAAAGGGAAACAGGACCTGTGATGTCTGCAAGCGGGAAGTCCAAAACCTCCCGGTAACACTGTTGAAAATTTGCGATCGTCAAACTTCTTCTAGGCATACATCAAATGTGCCACCACGAGAAGTAACGTATTACAGGTATGATTAATTATGTCTGTTTTTGTCATTTGTGTGTTCAATTAGCACTTAAACTGACGTAGAAGAGACCTAAAGTGTTATTGTCATGTTTATCTGATAGGTCATGTGTTCCAGACTTTGACATCTATTAGAATATACAAGTCTTGAATTGGTTTATCTATGATATTAGGGCCGCTGGGCTGATTATAAGACTATATAAAGTTGTAAATCTTAACTATTTTGGGTTGTTATACTGAAACGCTGCAGCTTGAGTTTACTTGCACACATATGAGTAGGTTGCAGTAAGATATCACTTGTTATTGTTTGACATCCTCTTTTCGTTTTAAGGAAAAGAAAGAATACAAAGGAAAGGATTACAAAGAACAATGCTAACCAACTTACCTCAAGAACTCTTGAGGGAGGTTAATTGAGTTCTTTTAAAAAAGGTTTAGTGCTAAACCTTTGATGTCAAAATATTCAATTTCCAAAAAATAGATGTATAAAGTAAGTCCAAAGTCCTTCATACAATATAACAAAATAAAGCATAAACATAGAAATAAGGAGTCTGGTCAACTATGTCTACATTCGGTCCTTTCTAGTGCATCATCCATCTCCTCTCTAATGGCTTGAGTCCAATGTTCACTTTTCACGACTTCTTGGACTGATGTATGAATTTCTATGGCATCAATGACGATAATAAAGCAACTATGTATATTAGAGAGACTGTCAATGCAAACATATTGAGAAATTCGATATTTAACAAACAATTTTTCCCCTTTCATCTTTAACAAACACTTATCTCTTCATTGTTACCATGAGGGCTCTCACTTGTGAGTCAGACAACTCTTCTTGCTCTAGAGTCAAAGTGGGTTTGATTTTTTTTGCCTAAGAATTTGTCTTCTTCCTCACTGTGGGTTGGTTTGATCCCACTTATGGTGACCTCGTCATAGTTTTGAGCATTCTGCAAATATAGATGGGGTAATGATAGGAAGGGAAACTCCTCTGCTTCAAGTGATTTCCCTTCCTGAAGCGTAGCGTTGACATAAAAGATTTTATTTCATAAAAGATGACATCTATGGTCATAAAAACACGACGACTCTCGAGATGATAACATTTGTACCTTTTTTTATTAGGGGATAATTAATAAAAACACATTCAAGAGCTCTAGGGTCTAATTTACAGTGATTAGGATCATGAGAGTGCACAAAAATATAACATCCAAAGACACGACAGGTAGACTTGACACTAGGCAAGTAGAAGGGAAACAAACTCAATAGGACTAACGTTATTTAAGATGAGTGGGTAACTGTTGACAAGGTTTGTGGTCGTTAACAGAACTTTTCCCCAGTGGGTTTTGGGAATAGACATTTGGAAAAGAATGACTCTAGCTACTTCTAGAAAATTATGATTCTTCCTTTCCATAAATCGGTTTTGTTGTGGAGTGTTACATGTTAATTCATGAACAATACCATTATGAGATAAAAAATTGGAGAATTCATGATTCACATACTCAATATCATCATTAGACCTAATTCTTTTGATGTTTTTTCCAAATTGATTTCGGACAAGATGGAAAAATTAACAAAATATTTGAAAGACCTCAAATTTGCTTTTCATAATATATGTCCATGTGACACAAGTACTATCATCAATATAAGTAACAAACTATCTTGCACCAGAAATAAATTCTAAAACAGGTCACCAAACATCAAACTGAATAAAGTCAAATGGGAAATTACTCTTTTTACTAGAGATGGCGTTAGATACACGGTGATGCTTTGACTGTTAACAAATATCATATTTAAAAGACTCAACAAACTCTTTAGTGGATAAATGACGGAACAAAAGTTTTATAAGGTTGAAGGAGGGATGCCCAAGTCTTTTATGATGCATATTTGGGAACTTGCCAGTTTAATGTTTGAGTTGACAGTTCAATCTTTTGCTTAGCTTTTTCTTTTGTCTTTGCTTTGTGGCTTCTTGTGAGAGTGCTTCAAGTGCTGGTTTTGTCTTCATCAATGTTCACTAGCTGATAATTATTTTTTTAGTTCTGATTCTTCAGCTTACGAGGTTATATCTATATTTACAAATAGATCTCTTCCTTTCACTTAAACAAAGAAAATAACAGAGCTGTCCAATCCCTTTTTGTGTCCATCTAAGAAACTCCTGGGAAGAATCTATGTGCTGAGCTCTAATGAGATGCCATCAGAACAGTCATGTTGTACATCAAGTCGAATTATATTTCCTTGAATATCCATGCATCTGTTCTCTCCTTCCTAAGACACAGATAACAATTTACAAGACATTGCAGCAAAACTTTATCCTTTGCTCATGCCAAAATTTTAAAGTTAATCTAGAGATTCTGCTCCAAGCTATGGGGGAGAATCCGGCCCATCAAACAAACTGAAAAGCCTACTCCGTATGCTCTTGGCTGATGTGCTGTATAAGAAACATACGCAGTTGATTCTGAATTTGAACAACGTACCATATATGTCGCTTTGAATTTATGTTTTTATTTTTGGTAAACAAAGTACTTTCTCAAGAGAAGAAGGTAGATCAAAACCTAAAGGATAAGAAATCCTCAAAAACTAAAGCAAATAAGAAAAAAACTAAGGACATGGTACATGTAATCTAACACTTCAATGTAAGATATTCATCCTAAAGTGACATAAATATCACCTTGTTAGGTCTACAAAAATATCACCAGTGAATTTCTTCTTTTCTGATTGTAATGGATTCTGGCTATTTCACGCATGACAGGATCTGGCAGGATGTACCAGTACTTGTCTTGGTCAGCATGCTTGCATACTTTTGTTTTCTAGAGCAACTACTGGTATGCTTTTCTTTGTACCTGCAATGAAGTTTATGGTGACTGGTAGTTTGTAGGACCAAATTTAAACAAATGGGTTGTTTTGCATTTTATTATTTTGTTCAACTTACTCATTAATTATTGCCTAGAATTCATTTTTGTACCTGAGTGTGTTATGGGAAGTAAAGGTAGATATTGTTTCTTTGCCTATTTATTACTTACTACTACTAATAAGAAGTCCATACTTATAATACTTTTTGTGCGAGAGCACTTGGAAATAATTCTGTTTATACTTCATTTATTTATTCTAGTTTTGTCTTCCTTTGTTAACATTTTAACGTGTGAAATGTATTCCTGACCCAATGGTTTCTAGTTTACCAGGTTTCAGATTTGGGCCCTCGTGCTCTTGCCATTTCATTACCTTTTGCCTGTGTTTTAGGTCTCCTTTCATCTATGATTGCGTCAACTATGGGTAAAGTTGTTTTCTTCTGTGTAGCATTTCAAAGTCATTTTGTGTTAAATTTTCTTAGTTTTCCCTTTTGCTTTAATTTTTATGCTGGTTTTTATTTTTATTATTTATGAAGCATGAAATGAATTGTACTAATATAACTCTCAAATATATCAAAGAAGGTTAGAGAAATGTTAGCAATACAATCCTCAACACTCTTTTCAATATATTCCTTCTATTGGATGATGATATTCATGTGTGCCTCATCTCCTACTTAACGAATCCCATTTATTATTCCCTAAGACTTGCGTGGATTTTAATAAATAATAGAAAGAGTGTTGAATAGAATTACCAATAGTGTGTTGCTAGAATCAGATAGTAGGTTATTATGGCATTGCAGGCTATGTTTTTTCTTTTTTTTAAGTGAGCGAGTTATGGTTATTCTGGAGTTGCTTTAATCCCTTTGCTGTAGACCATATGATACGGAGTTATTATGTTCTCATTAACACGAGTGATGATGATGATGTTGTTGTGCAGTGAACAGGAGTTTCATTTGGGCTTATGCCTGCTTCCAGTTTGCACTTCTTATCCTCTTAGCTCATTTATTTTATACTATTGTAAGATGATATAGTTCCTACCCTGAGTTCATGAAGATATTTGGGACTCGTTGGGAGTAAATAAATAAATTTTGACATGCATCTTTTTACTCTTTTGTAGCTCAATTTAAATGGAGTTCTCTCGATTCTCCTTTCCTCATTCACTGGGTTTGGCATTGCAATCAGTGCGAACTCTCTGGTTATGGAATGTATTGGATGGAGAAATATTTGGAGGATTCAATCCTCTATCCAGAATGTTAACATGACAGAGCAGCAGCGTCGAGAGCATGTACATCATCAGAGACAGCAAAATCAAATAGAACATCAACCACAAAGACGATCATCAACGACGGTAGAACCGCCGCAACATCATGGAAATAGTTGATCCAACTAGCTCAAGGCAGAGACACGGATTCAATAACTTTTTCTCGGGAAAAAGTCAGTGAATCCGTTTCCCCTCAAGACAGTCTTCCACAACTGACAAGTACTACAAAGAATTTTGTTCTTTTTTAACTTAATGTTTTACACTGCAATCAAACATCAGGATTTCCACTTGAAGGTGTGAACCAAGATCATAGTTAAAGGGGACTTTCGTATGATATGTTCTTCCCTTTCACCTCACAGACACTTATATTGTAATTCAACCAATTTGATGAAACACCCTTCAGTGCTAATTCGCAAGTTTAGGAAAAGTTACTCGCAAAATAAAGGCAACAAAAGAAAGTTGTTAGTGTCGCGAGGTTTCTTAGAGTGCATGAATTTCATGTAAGCAGATCCGGTTGAGAAATTAACCATTCATGAAATCACACTACAACAAAATTATGCATAGCCTTCACAAACATTGCGCATTCTAATGTAAAGGCAAGCCCCAAATATCCATTTAAAGAAAGGAAAAAACAGAGTAGTTTATGAACTGCTAATTAATGTACCGCAATAAAAGGAATTACACAAACACGAAACTAAGGACTTGTTTAAAAAAAGGAATAATTTTTATTTATGCCACCATGTTTTGCGGGAGGCCTTAGTCTCTACATATACTTTTCTTGAAATTTAGTAATTAATGATAAAATCATAGCCTATTATAAAACAATTATATATATAAATTGTCTTTATAAAAAATCTAATATATTTATTTCATTGATTCATATGTGCAAGTGACAATTAAATAAATTAACAATTAAAAATACAATTTTTTTCTAATAAAAATATATCTCGATTTGAATCCAATAAACCACACAAGCAATCCATTAAATCAAACCGTGGAAGATGTATTTGAAAAAAATGATTTTGGACTGAAATTAACGAGGTTAAACCGAACCTATTTATCCCAATTCAGGCCTACATGCTACAAATATCCACAGACTCAAAATACAAAATATCTTTGGATATTAGGCCGACACAGTGGAGCACATGATTCTTATTTCACTCTTTCTAATCAAGTAGAACAACCATCCACGACTTCATAACACTCACTCACACGTGGAACGTGAACACTTAGACCCTGTTCACATGACTCCAGCAAAATATCTACTCTTCCATGAGGTAACAAACTACGCATCTACTCAAAATTCACATAATAAAATACATAAATGTCGAGAAATGGAGACGAAGAATGTGATAGAAAACACTACAAGAAGGTTTAAAAACAACATAAACATAAGTCTTAGATTGTGTGCGTTTTTGTTGGGTATGAAGTTAAAACACACAAAAACAACAACAGGGTCTAGTATGCTGAGATTAAAAATGAGTATAATGACTAATTTACAACTACGTATTTTTCAGTATTTATCCTCTGCAAAATAAAAAGGGAAATGGTTAAAAGATGTCATTTTCAAATTAATTGTATCACGCGATAGAAATCAGAGGGAGGACGTACAAAGACACATATAATGCAGAAAGAGGGAGTTACACAGAGAGAGTAAAACCAAGTAAAGTCGACCAAGTGACCTAATTTCCAATTTGGGGAAGAATGCACCTTGGAAGAGCAAACAATGGTAGCTGTCATGTTATAGAACTCACATGAAATTGCAGATTCATAACACCTATATCCTACCTAATATCTCTAACCATATTCAATAGTTTTGCCATGTGTAACTCATTTCCCACACATTCTTATTTTTTTCAACTCAAATTCATTCTTTCCCTTTTACATCTATATATTTGTGTAACCTTCAAATCTCTGTCTCTTCCTGTCCTTTTTTTTACTCTTCCAATATACTTCCATTTTTCACTTTTCCAGTTAATATATGAAGAGAAACTGCTATCTCGATCTTCGTCTTCATTCTTCTTCTTCTCATACTTCAATGCAAGCAACCTCCACTCTTTCTTTTCAACATTTTCGCTCATATACTGTTACTTTTTTTTTTATATCAACCAAATCGTCTTCTTCATTCCTTATTCACTGATTTCCTTCCTTTCTGCAATATATTTGTAGGAATGGGAAGTTCAACATCCACAGTATTAAACTTGCAGCTATTCTTCACAATCAACGCCACTGCATTTTTGACACTACAGAACTTCAGGTAATTTCTCTAATTATAGTAGATACTAAAATACTAAATAACTTAGATTGTAAGTAAAAATGTTATGTTTCATTAATTACATCATAACGGTTTTTGTAATCGTGTATCCATTCAGCATTAACTAATTAAAATTAATCAAAATTTCCTATTTGAATAATATATTTATTTAACAGAGTTGTTCTTTCTTGAAATGTGTTTTTTGTTCTCTTTCCCTTATATTAGAAGAAGGAATACAAAAGTTAGAAAATAAAAGGAGTGTGCTTTATCTTTTCTCTAAATCTGGAGAATAATCCAATGGACATAAATATATGCATGCAGGCAAGGGCGATTATATGGTTGGCAAGTCGAGAAATGGTGAAAACCAGAAGCTTGTGTTCTGAAGCATTATTAGTACATATTCCGCCACACCTCTCCATCAAGAAATCACTTCACAATTTCCTGCAGAGGAGAAAGAAACGAAGAAGTTCTCAAAGGAACAATGACAAAAATTAGTCATATATTTATATGAATGAATGAATCCCTGTCCCTTCTTTGTATCTGCTCTGGATACTAATATTTCTTCAATGAAAAAGGTCTCTTTCAACCCACCATCATATATATATATATACATATACCTATTCATACATGACAGTTTTATTTTCTTTACTGAAACATGTTAATGAAGTTTTGCGTGCCTGAGAAAAATACTCATGAATATAAAAGCCACCACTCACCTAGCAGCAGCACAAGTTCAACTAAGTGTAGCGAAATCAAAAACTTTGTAATATCTTACAACACACACAAAAGGGGAAATCACTACTGTTATTATACTTCCACTAAAAATATACATAGATTGAAGTGGTTGTTATTCCTTCTGAAGAGTAGAGAACATTATCGATAGTTTCAGAACTCTTCACCTCAACTCAAGAGTAATCATTATTCTATCTGGGAATTTCAGTCCAATGTATAGTTATAGCACATTTTTTTTAAAGATCAATAACAGGGAATGTTTATTTCACTTGCATCTTGAGTAGTTGTAGTTGTTGAAGATGCCCTCTTGAGATCTTCCAGGAAGGTTTTGAACATGGAAGCTCCTGTGTTATTGTTACCAGCCATGATTCTTTGATTCAGTATTCTTAACCGTTCTTCCATCTCCTTATCTTCTACGACCCTAACAATTCCTTCTTCAACATCGTTTGCCTCCACCCCGTTGAGTTTTAAGCCAACCTTCCAAACCTCAACAACAAACGCACAGTTCACAAACTGGTCCCCTGCGACAGGGTAGCACAACAATTTCTTCTGGAACTGCAAAGCCTCCAATATGGAATTCCAGCCACAGTGTGTGATGTAACAAGCCACAGACTCATGCTGCAAAATCTGTTTCTGCGGCGCCCAACTAACCACTCTGCCTCTGTCTTCCTTCTCAACCCTTTCCAAGAACCCATTTGGCAAACCTTGGCGCCAACTCGACCTCAACACCCAGATAAATGGCCTCCCTGAACCCTCAAGCGCCACCGCCAGATTTCTCAGCTTGGCTTCCCCAATCGGACTCACCCAACTCCCGAACGAGATGTATATAACCGAATTCCTCTTCTGCTTTGCCACCCACTTCAAGCAGCTCATATCTTCCTCCCAAAAGCTCACGCCTTTCGTTATCCCGTTCCTGCAGATAGGGCCTATCGGCAACACGCGAGGGCACCCTTCTGAACTCAACTTCCTGTTTGCCGCTTCGAGTTTGCTTTCATCGGGAAAGGAATTCACCAGCAGCCATTTCAGAGCACTTGACCTCTCCAGGGTTCTTTTCCAAAACCTAAATCTCCCTTTCCTTGCTGCTTCTGTTCCGACGAGCCACGGTAGATCCTCCGTTGAAATCACCGGCAGCTCAGGGTGGAGGCTGAATTTTCCCTCGCGTTGCGGGAGTCCTGCAGAAGAAAGAAACACAGGGCGATATTGAATTCAATCATCGACAGATAATTTTCCTTTTCCTAATTAATATCCTTCGTAAATCAAAATTCTTTATAAGACTGCATAGGAATTCTACAGTATCCGACAGTATTTCCTGTTAGCGCTTTTCGTGTCATTATCAGCACGCGCGCGTCACTTAAACCTCGGACTCCTAATCATAAACAAGTGGAAAATGTTGAGTGTGAATCTCACATTTTGGACGGAAAGACTAAATTTTTTATGTATATATTAATCTGAAACAAAAACAAGATGTAGGGACAAAAGGCGGCAAAGTGTATTTTTAAAGCAGATAAATCCTAGAATTTTGGATTTATTTTTCTAGGGCTTTATTATGATTAAAGTTTGAATATTTAGAGCATGTTATCGTGTAGAGAGTTCCTTTCTCATGAGTAAAAGTACAACTATATCGGTTTAATGTAATTTTTTCATACATAAAATTTAGTTATATAGTGATTAATAGAAGATATATAAAATTGTTGCGCGAAGTGTTACAGAATATATATAGCATAGAAAGATGGAGGAAAGTGAAGGGAAGACCGGTGTGAGAAAGGAGACGACGGTTGAGCATGAGAGGAATGGAAGCGATGAAGAGGTATGAAGCCAACATGGCGGGCCAGAACCCAGCAACGGGGATGCCACGTTTATGGGCCGATTCTATGGCCCAAGAGGCCAAGAGGTCAACCACGACGCACGCCACCTCACCACCCTCTCCACGCACCTTCTCTATCAGCCCTTCCAACTCACTCGGCATCATCTTCTCCATGGCCGATTCGATCGCAAAGAAATCTGGGCTTCCCTCCTCCTGGCCCATTCCATCACCCAGGCCCACCCACTTGAGCCCATCCTCCTCCTCCTCCTCCTTCTCACCGTGAATCTTGCGGTGGAAAGAGTGGGGAAGGACAATGAGAGGGTAAAATCCTTGGGCCAGGAAAGCCCGGGCTAGGTTTTGCATGGGAGTGACATGTCCCTGTGCGGGATACGGAACCAGAATCACTATTTCCTTCTTCAATTCTTTCTTCATCTTCTTCATATTCTCCCTTCCAACCAACCAGACCTATTTATATTCTTTTTCGACTACAACATGTGCCTCTAAAACTCCATTTCCTCTCTCTCTCACTCACTCTCACTCTCTCTCTCTCACACACACATTGCATAACCATTATTAATACCTGACTCTGCTTTTTAAAATATTCACGGTATTTTCTTGCTGCACTCTTGACGGAAAAAATATTACCCAATCATTAACGACTTTCTTTAAGTATTATTTTGGATCCACATATTAGGGTTGTAGTAACCGACATATCTAAAACAACACATGTTAATTGTGTATAAGCGAAGGGAAATGATGGAAGCTATACTATAAGATATACACTTTACTTCACATTCTTATCATCTCTTTCTTACAGTTACTGACTTACACTGACCATTACAAGTTTAATTTTGGAATGTTCCAGCGAGAGAGAGAGAAGAAACGTGAATGATAAAGAAATGATGAAAGTGAATGTTAGTGATGTTTATTTAAGTTGTGCGAAAGTTTATGATGAGATGAAAATGAGAAGAGTTCACATGATGTTAGCGTGGCGCCTACAACGAGGAACAACTAGATAACGTAGGTTAGGCATGAATCCAATTTTGCATTTACTATTGCGACCCGTCTTTTGTATTTTGGGTTCATTTCAAGTAAAATTTGTAAAAATATATTTGTTAGAATTTTTATTTTTTGCAAAATGGAATCAAATTGAGAGTGGAGGATGACACTAAAGGTGAAGTCGTCCTTCACCCCATCGATTCTTTTTTTAGAAGAAGAAACCGTACTGGAAAGCCGGTTTTTATTTTTATGAAAAGTGAAGTCGTATTCTGATGACTTCACTTTTCGGTTTATTTGTTATTTTCTAATTTTAACGTTTGAAGTTTTAGATTTTTATTTTACTTCATGGGTGTATATTTAATGGCATCTAGCTTTTTATTTATGATATTTATAAAAAATATAATAAACATTAAATGAAAATGTTTGACAAGTAGGCTGGTTTTAATGTATATAAAATACAAATCAGAGAATGTCAAGATGACGTTAATGTGCATTTAAAGGAAATCGCTGTTAATAAGACGACTTAAAATTTTCATTTAAGAGGAACCTAAAATAAAAATTTAAAACTTCAATGTTAGAAAAAATATGAGTGAATTCGTCGTGTACGAGAACGACTTCACTTTTATATAAATAGAAACCGGCTTTTCAGAGTGCAATTTTACTTTTTGAAAAAGAAAAAAAATAACTGGTTGGGTAGAGAACGACTTCATCTTTAATGTCGTTTTTCACCCTAACGACCTGATCCTATTTTTACAAATTTTACTTAAAATCGACTCCAAAATACGAAAAATCCACTAGGACCATTCATATCAAAATACATCACTCGCCATACCCGCTCCTTCCATTTTATTATACTATAATTAAAATACTAATTCAAATTTTTACGTTGATAACAAGAGATAAGTTAAATTTAAAAAATATACGTAAAGAGAATATATTAAAAGTCTTCCACCAACCAAAAATAAAGTCTTTATAGCAAAGTTAAATTACTAATATGATTTAGGCAAATAATTAAGCATTATACCCACGTTCACATGATTACGTAGGATACAGTGATATCATTAGATAAAAGTAAGATTAATATTTATTTTATCTTATGTGCGGTATGTACTGATTATGATAAAGACTAACAAAATATTTATAAAGGTCATAACTATATATAATAACCAAATTGTAACAACTCTGCAAAAAGAAGATCATTCTGAGTTCTCGCTACACGAATATTAATTAGACTCTACAGTATTAAACTGGAAAAGATTTAATAAAAAGAGCACATTATACACTTATATATATATATATATATATATATATATATATATATATATATATATATATATAGCACTAATGGAGAGGCACTAACTAATAAATTAAAAATTATTAAGGTGATGAAATCTCAATAGTTTTAACAATGTTATTGAAAACTTACATAAATTACCGATTTTCATAGACTGACTAAATTAAATAGATTCGTTCATTCTTGTAAACAAATCTTGCAAATTATGAGATTTGAGATACAATAAACAAGAAGATTAATGTTATAATTAAGAAAAAGATGGAGATAAAAAATGAATTTTAAAAATTGAAATCAAAATTGTATTATAAAGTTCTTAAATTTTAGCAATAAGTTGTTGGAGACCAAACTAAGTGGGTGTGAAGTCAAAGAAGGTCCACTATTTAACATGTGTGATTAATCTTGTGGCTTTAAAAAGCATGATAATAATTGGGATGGAATAAAAGGAAATGTGAGAGAAAAAAAAGGATCATGTATCGAGGAAATTGTATTATTAAGTTCTAAAATTTTATCAACAAGTTGGAGACCAAACTGAGTGGATGGGAATTCAAAACTAAAACTGGAGGAGGTCCACCATTTAACATGATTTTATTGATGTTGGGAATTCGAACTTAAATATAATTCCAAGTTAAATAGAAAAGAAAAAGTTAAACAAAACAGTAGATATAAATTTATTTTGGGTTAAATATGATTTTCTACCTCAAGCTTAAGTGAATTTTGAAATTAATCTATTTTTAAAACTTTATATCAATTTAGTCTTTCATCTCTAGAAATGCATAAATTTAGTCTTTCTTACCAAATTTTGTTAAGTTTATTATTTGATATTTTAAACACATTTTATGATAATATTTGCGTTAACATTAAAGCGAAAATGTGTCAAACGGTATAAACAATTCAAATATTATCATGAAATATGCTTGAAACATCATATCAACTTAACAAAATTTGATTAAAATGACTAAATTCACGCATTTTTAAAGATGAAAGATTAAATTAGTCAAAAAATTTGAAGATGGACTAATTCTAAATTTCACTGTGAAATTGAAGGAAGAAAAAACATATTTAACCATTTATTTTTTCTAAGATTTTAATATTGAAAATAACATCAATTTTTATGAGTTGAAGTGAAATCACATTTATGTAATTTTTTTCTAATAAATCTCTTTAGAAAAAATAAAAAAATCTCATGACTTAATGAAAATGTTTGTAAAAAAATATGTATGGAGTAAGAGATGAAAGGTGATGCAGTGAAAAAGAGTGAAGTTGAGAAGGACGTGGAAAGTGAATGGTATGATGAAGAAAAGAGTGTGACGTTGAAATGTTGGTCACAACTCACGACACTGCACTTTCGTAGGCATAGGCATATGCAGCATTGCAGAGGTACAAAAGTTGGGATGTTCCTTAAAAAATAGGAACAAGACAAGGCATGAAAAAGATGATGAAATGCCTCAAACAACAACACACTCTCAAATTATTTATTTATTTATTTATGAGATGGTGGAGCTATTGCTACTGTACCTGCCATGCTTCCTAGTGGAATTTTGGTTCATTGCTCACTTCAATTCAAACCATATCCACACACACAAACACATGCATAGCATATTAATTTGCGAATTCGAAATTCGGAAATAATAAGAATTGCAATTAATCAATTGGAACATCCATCCACCCACTCTTCATTTCAACAATCATTCCATCATCCACTAAAACAGTAAGCATGTTCGGCTTTTGTTTCCTGTAACTAATAATTACTAACTGCACCTCCATCATTCCCAAACAACTTTTTTTAAAATCAGTTTTTTTTTTTCCTACTTTATTTATCTTTATTCTTCTTCCTTTGCAGCTGCAATGGTGCACTATGATCTGAAAAGTTTATGATATTCTCAAAAACTAATTTAATCTTGTCTCGTCAAGTTTATCCTGAAATGCATTTTACGAGTTTCAAAAAATTCACTCTGGAAATCGCGTTCTAAAAATCCTATTGTGAAAAATTCATTCTAGAAATTCTTTACAAGTTTTTCTGGAAAATTTCTGGAGGAGGTAATATAAAAATGCTCATTTTGAAAATTATGGGAGTGCATTCATGTTTTTATTTAGACCCATCACTGCTGGAAGAAAAATGCATTTCCTTAATTTCGTACACCTCTAGTATCTTTAAAATGATCATTTTATCCTTGATCAAAGTAAATTTTAGATTATCTATTTTCTATTTTGAAAGTTTTTCAGAGTAAGTTTTTTGGGATAAGATTTCCAAAAAAAAAAAAAGTTTTCTGGAATGAATTTTTCAAAATAAACTTTCTTGAACAAGCTTTCTATAATACAAGAATTGCATTTTGGAAGAACCTTTTTCTCGTCTACAACGACGGAGATGATGGCGGCGGAGACAACAACACAGTAGTGTGGTGCAGTAGTAGTTTTTTTCCTGAATGAATTTTTCAAATTACACAAATCACGTTCTTGAAAGAGCTTCTAGGATAAGTCTTTTTTCACAACATGTTCTCCTCTGCACCAATGATGGTGAAGCCACATCAATGACGTTAGCAGTGATGTAATGCAGTGAGGGAGGTATTTTATTTATTTTTTATTAGAACGGAGTGTAATTAGTAATAAAGGGTGTGCAGGAAGCAAAATCAGTTTATGTTTCCTCCGTCCATTATTTGTACAAGTTGTGTAATTATCTTTTATATTCTTAGTTTTTTTCTTAGTTTTTTTTTTGTTTGTAGTTGGGTTGTTTAGGGTTTTTAATTCGGTCCGTATCGAAAAGATGGCACCACTCAGCTGCCAATCATCACCGGATATGTGTGGTTCAGAAAACAATTGAGGAATTAAGAGAACATCAAATTAAATAAAAAGAAAGTAATTAAAACAGTGATTATAAAAAATAATGTTATCTTCCAAAATAGAAGGACGAATAAATGAAGTATCGGAGTTTTGGAATATCTGTAGTTTTTGTTATAAACTGCAACTATTAATGAGTACATTACACTAAACCTTAAGGAGAGAAACTAAAAGTCATGAAAAAAAAATTATAGTTCACAGTTGTATAAACCGGAGAAAATTATTATAAATATCTGTAAAGATGAAAATTAAACGGTTGATTAAAAATGGTGTGAGGATTTACCAATCATGGAAATTTAAACAGAAAGTATGACTTCCAACAACTAATATTAGGAGTAGTAGAGAGATAGCATATGTATTACAATTACTCCGTCATGTAGATTATGCAGACATAACATAATATTATGAACACCGAGGCCTTGACCAGTGAAGAGTTAGAATAACCTCAATAAACACTTGGTTGACGGTAACCCAGTAGGCATCAAACAATCAATTTCATTAACAATGGAAAAATTACCGGTATTCCTTCCCAATTCTGAGTGCATAAGCACAGTTTTCAAGTTCTCACCGATTCCTATAAGATGGTGAAATAAAGTGCGTGTGCCATGCCATCTACTCCACCACTGTTGTATTTCTCTGACACATCTTAAACTCATTCATCAAATGTTAGTTTTGCTTCCCAGCTCAACCTTTATACAGAACTTAGCACCCTCAAATTACGATCCTCTCGCTCCTCTTTGTCTCTTCTCTTCCAATGCAGCTGCTTCATTTAACATATCAGCCGCATCCTTGTGCATGTCCAGCTTCGCAAGAGCAACTGATTGCATGTAGAAAGCCGTTGGCCAGTCTGGATAAACGCACTGTGCTTGCATTGCGTCACGTAGTGCTGGATCTGGTTGATCACATAACAGATAGCATAGACTGCGTCTTGCAAAAACAGTTGGGGAGACCATCGTTCCCACATCAATGAACTGCACCAGAACAACAACGCAGAAGTAACTAAAAAAATTAGCATTCACGTAGCTTAGCTACAATCATTTGCAGATGTCAAACAAGTGCTATATTGCACCTGGGAATAGTTATCAATAGCTGTCTTGAAGTCTTTGTCACGGAATGCATAGTCTCCACGCTTCCTTGCCTCCAGCATATCTCTCATCTGTTGAGTCCACTCTTGGAACGACAGCTGACCCAATCCAAATTCAAAACCTTATGGCATATGTTTTAACCAAAAGTAGTAAATTTAAAACTACTGAACCCATCGGTTACCTCATTAGTTCCTTCATCATCTCTGTAGTGTGTCGCGACCAAGATCTGATGTATTGCAGTAAGGTCCATTCTTGAACAAGCCTCTCCCATTGCTGAAAGAGGACGTTGTGGGGTTGATGGAGCTTCCTCGTGCTTTGGAATTCCAAGCATGATGTGAGAACGAACCTGAAGCACGTAATATTAATAATCAACTACAATTATTGCTGCTTATTTCCTTCCATATAACTACATTGCCGTTTAACACGGATATATTTCCATATCAAGTGAGAGATGTTGGCATTGCTACACCTCACCATGCACCTTCAATCCCTTTTCTACTTTTGTACGCTGATAAATACATGATAAGCGGGAAAGACAATAAAACAGTTGCATGCACGTCAAATAATAAATACTATGTGTGGAAGAACTTTGTTTAGTCACGCTCAGCATTGCATAGAATTACCTTGGCTTGGGCACTAGTTTTGTTATTCTTGAACACATTCTTGCATGACATGCATGAATGCAAAGTTAAAATTTATGGATAGATATCTAAATTTTGTGATTGCTATATGTTCAAAATCTTCAGTGTATAGGCATGAAGATCATACATACTATATACTGGTTGAGAATTTTCCAGCTGCAAGTACATCCAACCCTAAAAGAAGCATCGGGCTCATTGAAGTCCAATGGCAACCAAAGAAAATTTTGTACCGGTCATAATGTCATTCAACTGGATAAATGACATAAGCTCAAACCTTGGAATCATGCAAGTCTAACAACTGGGTCATCCATTAGGTAGGACTCAAGTACTAGATTGTCCTATACATAAAATGATTGAATAATATGAATTATAATTTGTTTCTTAGCGTTGAAACCACCTTAATTGTGATTGATTGATTACCCTTGGCTTGCCCTTTGGCCTATTTGGGGTTGTCTTAATTTTAGCCTTGAACGTATGTATTTAGTTTCCTGTCACCTACAGTTATAATTTATAAATCTCGTATAATCGTTTCCTAACAAGATGATTTTGGGGATTCCATTAGGCAATAAACCCAAATTTTAAGATGGATCAATCTATCCTAAATTTCTTACTTAGTCACCTGTATTTCTACACAGTCTAGATATTTATTTCTAGGCAAGAGGGAGGTTTTTATTCTAAGACGGTAATTTGACTCGCTGTTAGGCCACCTACATTGCCATGCTCTTAAGCCACAGCTTTGAGTGTGAGGATTTATGAGTTACCTTAATTGCAATCTCGAGTCTATTATCAATTCCTTATTGGACCAACTGTCTTGTCCATGGTCTAAATATATGTTCTTAGATGTGGAGGGATTTTGTTATTAGATAATGAGCATGTGGTGTCGAGATTCCACATAAATATGGCTAAAGTAGTGTTTATAAGGCTTGGATAGTTTTCTAAAAGCCAACTCCGTAGGATTAAAGTTTTCTAAAATAGTACTTAAGTTTATCCTATATTCATTTTTGGGTCACCTACACAGCCTTGGGCATGAAAAGAGTGTTAGAAAGCCACCTTAACTGAAATCACTCACTCACTCCAAATCCACCTTAAATGCAACTTCTTCTGGTATTTCCTTAATTGCAGTACTAAGCAATGTGTTTAGTCCAACATTACCTAAAGATATTACCTAAATAGGCCTCACAAAGTTCAAGCAAAATTCACACTTCACAAGTCATTATTGTATGATTGAGTTAGGCTTTAATCCTAAATTTTAAGAAAATATCAAAACTTATCATAGATTCATTTTGGACCACTTGTATTTATCTACACTCTATATGTCAAATTTTAGGCTTGAGAGAACGTAGTTATTGAATAAGGGACGAAAGGAGTGTATTAAGATCTCAAATCAACTAGTGATAAGGCTTGTGTAATCCTTATAAGGCTTTGATAGTTCTCACTTTACAAGTTAGTTTTTGAATTTGACTTTAAGATTGACCAGGAGCTTAAGTCCAAATTAAGGTAAAAGAGTTTATCCAATATGATTGAGTATGTTGGATAGCCTGCAGCCGCAACATGGTGATGACGAGCTGGGTTTCACATGGTGGCTCATGGCAGCCACGTTGGGCATTGCATAGTGACAGTCCAAAGCGAATCGTGTGCACTGGTTAGTGTAAAGAAGAAGCATTGAGCCATCCCGATGGTGTTTCTTTTCAAAAAAAGGGTTGAACCACACAGCTCAACCCAAACTCAAACAACTACATCAGTAAGAAGATTGGTTCAGTAAACTCTTCTTAAGGTTCTTAGGCCATCTAACTTCACTAGACCATCTAGTAGAGAAGTGCATCTTCAACAAATGTGGTGGATAATCTCAGTGGATGTGGATCATCTAGTCTCTTGGCTTCTTCTGAGATTAGTATTGCCCAGAGCAGTTGCCTAATTGACGTTTCAACTCAACAGTGGGGGAGCACAATTCATGTGTCTTCTCCACATATTTTAGCGCATTTTACAAAAACTAATTAGTATTTCCTAGAGCAATTGCCTAAGTGACACTTCAACTCAGAACTAAGTTAGTTATGGTGGTTACATACTATATTTAGTGGGGAAGCACTATTCAAGTGTCTTCTCCACATATTTAGGCACCTTTTACAAAAGTTAGTTATGGTGGTTACATACTATAGATAGGAACCTAGTTGATACTTAACTATGAGTTGTGAGTTAAATTGAAAAAACAGAAAACTATGAGAGTTGAGCAAGAGTTCACTCAGAGAAAGTTCGTTTGTAATCTTTGAGATAGTGAATTTTGTCGTGGATGTAGATTAAAGTTCATTAATACTTCAATCAAAGAACTAGGTAGAGATAAAAAGCTTTGACTGATCTCTTTATGAGATAGATGTATGCAATGTGCAGGTTTCTTCAAGGTCATATTGTGTGTATTTCTAGATAACATCATATCAGAAAAATTACCAAAATTTCTTTTATCATTTAAAACTAACAAACTAATAGTAATACATTAAAGATTTATTTTTTGGGAGGAGACCTCACTAAAGGTGACCAGTTAGGTTCTTGCGCAGAGATTAGTCATCACTGAAGGTGATGGATACTCCGTAACAATATCATAGTATGAAATAGATATAGAATAACTCTTAAACAAGGACCAAACCAACAAAGATGACTAACTCTTTCCTAACTGAACTTCTTAATCAGCTAGAACAATAGACCAATCACTTTGGCAGTTTGAGAACTTGACTTATCAAACATCTATAAACTATCTTATACACAACCCTTACCATATTATATCATCTCAAGAAAGAGAAGTTTAGGGCCTAAAGAAATCCTAATCAGATTCAAAATGAACATTTGTAAATCACACAGTCTAATATTTGGATTGCCATGTTTAATGTAATTTGAGGACGGTGAGCTAAGTTACACCAACCAAGTAGATTTCATTATGCGGTGAGTAATTAAAGAAAGAAATATTAAATATCACGAGCAGAGAACTTAAATATTAGACATTTAGGAACTTCGACATCCAACATGAAGCCTAATTCATGTGAACGATGGAATATTTGGTAGGGCTGTTGAAGCAATAAAGTTTCAATCCCAGTATTCAGTAAAAAATATGCTTTGTTATCAAGTTAAAGAAGGAATATGTACATCGGGTTTTGTGTGCAATGGGGCAAGTGTTGTGACCAAATCTTTTGTATCAGGCCGCTCCCTCGGTTCATATTGCAAGCATTTGGAGGCAAGATTAACAACCACTGTCGCTTCTTCAGTTGAAAACTTTCCCTCCAAATGTGAATCCATTAAGAGCATAATGTTCTTCCCCTGTATCATATCAAGTGCCTGCAAACAAAATCCGATAACTCCATATGGCACCAATGAAAAAAACTAATTGAACAAGTCAGCATCCATAACTGATGTTAAAGTCATGTACCTATAATAGCATCTGCAACTTCCATTTTTAGCTATTAATCAAAGAAAATGATTGCCATACCTTGAGTTGTCATGAGTAAATGTTCACGGTTTATTTATTGTACTATATTATGATATCATTTATAAGGTAATATAACAAGCACTTGCAAACACAATAACAGCCAAGATCCGCAGGGAAAACACTGGAACAAAGAATTACATGTTTAAGATTAAAATGCCACAATTAAAAACATAGAAGCATTTAAAGCTTTTAATGATATGTGGGAATATGAGACAATTAATTCATCAACTGGTGGTGAAAAGGGCAAGTTGATTCAGGGAAGGGAGGTTTCATTTGTAGATTTAATGATTTGTCCATCCTATGTTTGGTAGTTAAGCAGGCAAATGAAAGATATATCCAAATTAAACAACATGTCTAAAAATAGAGCAATGAATTGGTTAAAGTTAATCCTGCTTGCGAAGCTATTTTGATAGGGTAAGAAATACTCCCGAGAGAAGTAGCAGTTGACATTACTTATGCAGAAGGTGAGAGTTTGATAGAGTTAAAAAAATGTGCAAAGTAGTAAGGCGAAGAGAAAGGTAAAAGGATAGAAGGCAGTTACATGACTGGGAGGAATGTGTTTGCCACTGAGGAGGTCTAGAAGGACAGTTCCAAAGCTGTAAATGACACTTTCAGGGGTGACCCTTCCTGTAATAATAGAACACAAAAGGAATAATTTGAACATAGAGAAACGTAATTGGTGAGAGTTACAAAAGTAAATAAATAGCGAGAAGGCGGTTAGTTACCGTTTCTTAAATACTCAGGAGGTGTATAAGCAAGATTGGTGCTATAACTCTTGCCATCCCTGCTGTTCTTCATAAAACCGAAACAAGAGAGACGAGGATCACCTTCTTGGTCGAAGAGAACACGGTAAGCATTCAAGTCGTGGTACAGGGGACGCCCCTCTGAACTGCAATAATGCAAAGCCTGTGCGATGTACAGAGCCACCCGCAAGCGCATGGCCCACTCAATAGTCTGAGTTTCCCCTGAAGGAAGGAAGAAGGAAGTAAGACACAAGAGAGAAGTTAAAAAGGAAGAGATATAATGGAAGAAGAAGAAGAAGATGATACAGTGGAAGAGATGCTTGGCGAGAGTGTCATTGGGCATGTACTCCGCAACGAGGAGCCTCTCATCGCCGTCGCAGCAGTAACCGATTAAATTAGCGAGCCGTGGGTGGCGCAACTTGCCGACGCCGGAAGCCTCTTCGACGAACTGCTTGGGATCCGGCCACGCAGCCTTGCTGAACTTCTTGACCGCAATCCAACGGCTCTGGTTCTGGAGGCGACCCTTGTAGACGAGGTTAGGCGCCTTCTCGCCACTCTCCGAGACGATATACTCCGAGCTGAAATTGTTGGTGGCCGCCTTGAGCTCCGGCAGCGAGAACTCGGCGAAGGAGAAATCGACACCGTCTTTGTCCCCATCTCCCTCCCCCTCTCCGGCAGAACTCCTCCGGTGGGTTCCGTAGGCCTGGTCTTTCTCCTTCTCCTTTTCCCTTTCCCTTTCCTTCTCCTTTTCCTTTTCCCTTTCCTTTTCCCTCTCCGGGTGAGTCTCTCTCTCCCCCACTCTCAGCAGCATCGACGATTGGCAGCAACCCATCTTCACTCTCTCTCTCTCTCTCTTCACCAATTATCACCGATCATCAGATCTCGACTCTGCGTTCCTCTGATTTCCCCTTTCCGCAATTTTTTTTAGTTCCTTCCTTCTCTGTTTCTATTCTATTCTATCCAACCTTTCATTCGCATCCCTTCCCTTCTCTTCCACCACTGTTGCTTAATTACTAATCACTGTTTACTTATTACAACTCAATCCTCCACTGCACCCTCTCTCTGCTTCACTCCTTATTATTCTATTCTAATTTCTATATTTCTATATTTCTATTTATCCAACCTTTCACCTTTCACCTTTCACCTTTCTTTCTCTCTTTAACCACTGCTTCCTCGCACCAACCCAATCAATGCTTTTCGCTTCATTTATTTATCTTCTTTTTATAAACACTCCCTCCGTTTACCCACGCTTTTTAACTATCCTCACTTACACTTTCCCACTAATCCTCCCTCAATTTTTCTTTATCACAATAATTACTTCGCATTAAACCTAGGAGTTTCAAGGGAGTCAACGTAGAGAACCTTCTTCGCAAATTCCATTACTTAACTTCCTCAAAGCTGCATTTAAACGCTTCTCTATTATTCTGGCAACCACGGATCACGTGCTGCCTTTCACTACCCTTTTGTAGGGAAACACTGAGATGCATGTTCTAACCAAGTCAAGTTTTTTCCTTTTCTTCACTTCTTTTATTGGGTTGGTGTTACTGCCATTACTCTTCCACAACACAAGAAAAAAAGACAACTCTTCAAATAGATATTTGTTTTCCACAAGCACAAAAACTATCCTAACTCACTTCAAACTCCTTGGTGCTTCATGGGTAAAAGCATTAGCATAATTACTTACAATTTTTTTTGTCGTGTCCGTTTCTTACGGTTATTAGACAAGCATAATCCTAGGACTCAATCACTAATTCTCGTACACTTCACCCCAACTTTTTGTACGTTTCACTTGGAGTGCAGCGTACAACACGAACCGTAAAACTTAGACACAATTACATCTTTATAATAATAATAAAAAAAATAAAGATAGAGTTATACAATATATATTACATGAAAACAATGTTTATCCTTATTTAGAAAAGAATGTAACTTCATACTATGTACGATTAATTATTGTAGATATAATTATAGCAATTTTCCTGTCGAAATTTAATAATAAGCAATGTCATTTTGGGCTAATTGTGATCTGCTACCTTTTGCTTAAAGACAGTTCAATTTTGTTTAGAAAGTGTATAAAGGACAAAAAAAGTAATAATCTTTGGCGTAAGCATTAAGCACCCACTCTGTGATATGAGAAAAAACCGAATGTTAGCTGCTAAAGGGTAAATAATGCAATTAAATGATACAAATTTTAGAGAGAAAATATTATTACCGTGTGTGAATAATGGGTGTAAAAGGTAAAAACAAGAACATCATGTCAAAATAATTCAGTTGTGTAGGGTGGCACGTAGATTGCAGTAGTCACAGTCCTATTTCTTGAAAACACCTCTGCACCTTCTCATTATGGGTCTACAAAATGCAATGTATTAATGGTGTGTTTCTTTAGATTTGTTTTGGAATCAAAAAAGGTGCGCAAAATATGAATGAGAATAAAGTTTTACTATATTGAATGGAAAAGATAAAATTGAAAGGATGAAAAAAAAAACTCTCCAAAAATAAAAAGAAAATTGCAGAGAAGTGAGAAAAAAACTGTGGAACCTACCAAAAGAATAAATAACATAATTTTAAATAAAAAATCTTCCTCATCAATGAAAAGTCACTGCTCAACATTATGATCTATTTGAGAAAGAAGCTTTATATATCAATCTCACAATCTCGAGAAGAATAAAATTATCCTTAATTTCTATAACTCAAAAAGACATAATAAGAAGCTGATAAAAACTAAATTTAATATGTGGATAATTTTATCTAAACTAAAAAAGAAACACAAAAACGACCGAAATTATTAAGACAACAAAAGTAGGTTAACTTTGATTATTAAAGAATGAATCTAGCATGTTTGAGGGAAGGTTTGTTTTGTTAGAGGAAAAAAATGTAATGCACTTCTAAGAGGGTGTAGCATCCATTCTTACCCTTTGTAAAAGATTCAAGATATTTTATGGCAATGAATGCTATTTTATTTTCGTGAAAAAAAAAATCTAACTATTTGTTTAAATTATGTGAAATCAATGTGATATACATAATTAACGTGAGGGAATTTGAATTTCTAAATAATTTTAACATCAATTCAGAAGCATCTTGAAAAAAGAAAAAAAACATATAGAAAAAACAATAGTGATAGTACATTAAATCTCTAGGCTTAAACTGTTTAAACTTTTAATCGAGAATTATGAGGTGGTTAATCCTAATTGCACGACCAAAATTACACATAGACACGTACTTGTTTGATCAAGAACATTGATAAGCACTACTGAAAAATAATGATATTAGAACTTGATATAAGAACGGTTACTGTGGAACTGATATGATATGAAAATATTAATCGATTGTAGAAAAATAATGAAAAATTCAATCTTTAATTGCTATGCATCATAATGTTGAGATGATAAAGTTCCCAAATGGCTTCATGTAATAACAAGTAAAAATTAAATATTTTAGTTCAATTTCATCATGATAACACTAACATTCAACGGTCACTCTTAAAAAGAGAAATAAAATATAAAAAATAAGATTGGGATATTTTTCTTCTTCTGCATATTCTTCAAATAATATTAAAAAAAGAAAAAAAATATAGGTACACATTTCTTTTAATAAATAAAAGCTAATAAGTAACTAAATAACAATTATTTTATTTTTAGTCATAACTTTAGGTCAATTTTGTATACAATTAATTTCAACTCAATTTTCTTTGCCAGAGAAACTCTGAAAGTAATATATTCAGTTCTGCGGATATTAAATCGTAAAAAATAGACTTAGAAGCAACAAATTCCACAAATTGCCACTTTCGTAAACTAAATTGTGAGTTTAGTTAATAAATTAATTCAACTGGACCCACTTTTTAATATAATCGTGATGAATCAGTTATCGTAAACAAATTTGGCCACGAAAGAGCCCCATGAACGGTGTTTTCTTTTCGCTCTTTGAAATCTGAACAAATCTCCGGAATTTATTTGAGTTGAAGAACGAACATGAATCTCAAATGGGCTACAAAGATATTTTATTCTAAAATGCTTTTTGTTAAGCCTGCTAATAGGTAATCTGTACAATAATTTAAGTTGAAAATGAATATTTTTACGAAATGAACATAATTTTTTTACAGGAACCAATAAACACCCATGCATTCAGTGACATGCGTCACTCCAGCTGACAGAGAGGTAGCTACGTTCATCACGCGAACGAGGCTTGTTCCAATTGCGTATCAGTAAAATTCCCCGATTGTACAGCTTCTTCACTTTGAGCACCTTTCTATACCATTCATGACTTGCAGGGGTTGTTATATTATATACCTCAAACTCCCTCCTTCATCTAACCATATATTTCTGCTATTTTCTAATGTAGAAAGAAAGAACATTCAACTTTAGACGTTAAAATTTGTGGGCTCCCCTGATTTTTGGTAGCTCAAACTTGTATGGCTGGCTGGCTTTACAGCACCGAGTACCCAAAAAAACGCAACTCTGCGCCACACACCTCAAATTTCTCTTTCTGTTGTATCCAAGCATTAAAGCACCAATGCAACTCTCAGCATCATAGAGAGAAGTCAAGCCCAATTCCTCTTCCCAAGGCTCTGCTGTAAAGAAGAGTTAGTAGAAGGAGACCAGCATGTCTCTATTCTCGGAAAATGGCAAAGATATGATTCCAACTATTCACGATTTCGGGCGGCACTTTCTTCTTCACTACGTTGTAGTAACTCCTCATAAGCTCTCACTGATTCGTCAGTAAATCTCTCCATGGCCTCAAAAATGCGCTGCAAACTAGCTTGTAGGCTACTGCTTTTGTCACTCTGATAAATGATGTTCTCAGAAACTGAGAGACCTTTACCTTCCCCAGACAGCAGAAGCACCTTTCGCTCTAACGCTTGAATTTGCTTCTGTAGCTTCTGGTCATCTCTATCTATATTTCTCACCTTTCTCTCGAGATCCTTGTTCTGGTTCATCTGCCTATGCATTTCTAGCTTATCTTGTTCCCATATCTGAAGCACACTCATCGTAAATACATGCATGGAATCAACAACTTCCTTCTCAGATATTCTATCCAAAGCTTGGGACCACTGATTGCATATTACAAATATTTGCGGAGCCCCAATCCTACCAGGGGAAAAGGGGACTATGCCATCAGGTGTTTCTTCAGGTTCGTACAGGAGACATTTCAGCAGCCAATTATTCAATGCTCTAACATAACCCTTCTGGGCACTTATCCAGCCAGAAAATTGGAAAGTCCAATTGATGAGCTCTTGTTCAAGTTGCTTGGTTGCTTGAAGATGACTATCACCACTCTTTATCCTGGATCCCACGGAACCCAGAATTCTGGCTTCTCTAATAGCTTCACACTGATTATGATGGCATTCAAGCATGGACTTCCACATTCTAGTCAACCTGAAGATAAGAATGTCATATTGCACCATACAAACACGAAAAATTAGCACAGGCATCCTAGAAATCCTCAGACGATAATTACATCACTATGAGAAAAGGCAAAATGTTTATCCCATACATACTATGCATGAACGGATGTCTCACATGCATGTCTTATTGCAAAAAACAAGTAAAAATATTAGCTACTTCAAAAGAAAAAAAAAGAGAGCATTAGTTAAAGATACAAAAACTTAAAAAGAGAAAAAAAGGGGCATGGGCGACAATATCACAACTTGTGTGCAACCAAGAAGTGGATGGAGCAATAAATGACACCTAATACTGAATTCAAGTGCTCAATCCACTAGAACAAGGATAGACAGGGTATGCATATTTCAAGGTTTACAGGTTCCTACTGTAGATTGTGGAGTAATAATTTTTCAGAAAAGCTATTGGGGGGTTGCATCATTTCCATGTAAAGGGGTTATTCCACTGGACGACAGCAAAAGCACAAAATGATCTAATAATAGGTCAGATGAGCCACTAAATTATAAAGATTATACGGTTGGAATTTATAAGTATGCACAAGAATAAATAGCAAGATTTATAAAAATTATCAGCAAAGGTCTTAGAAGATGAACCGATATTTAAGCTATCAACAGATTGCAGGTGGCCTGGTTGAATTTCCTCAGGATATTCAATTCACCATAGCTATCAAAGAATTCTGAGGAACCATGCATACATTTCAATCCATTTCATACGGGTTAAAATACAGAGGGTTTGATGCCGATGGAATGGAACCTCAATAAATATTTCGTGAATGCCTTACGGCACATAACATATACAAAACGCTTAAAGTGGAAAGTGCCACTGAACAAGCCTGGAAATTCACGATTATTCACTATACAATGAGAACAAATCCTAAACTCCTACCCCTTTAGACATGGTCGCCGTGCTTTTACTTTGACTACAGAATACTGACACTACCAGCTGACTGGTCTTCCCGTTTGCAAGATAATAAAAGATCAAATTTTGTACAGAGAACAGATAAGTTGACCCCTAAAGTTTTTTCAAATATTTTCAAAAAATGCTTATAGCGAAATAAAGGTAACGCGTCAATTGGATGGTTTTGATAAGAGTACTCTGGGGTCGGTTCGGATTTCATTGATCTATCTATGATCTATGGAAATGTATTGACAAAGTCCATTCCATCCATGACCCATTTAATTAGAATCATTCAACCCATCCATTTAAAAAGATGCTATGTTTAAAAAAAATGGTTTACAATTGAAATTTGCAAGATTGTTATGGGCGGATCACCTAGTGGTGGATAGGCAGTAGGGAGAAGACATTGACTTTCAAACCTAATAGGAAGAAACACTTGATCCATTTTCAATAACTTGATAATCCAATGGATTGCTGAACACGGGGAGATAGAAGGCTTAGATTGGATTATAGATATGGGATTGTTTTGCCACCCACGCATAACATGTAGCCCACCATCATGAACAGAGTGACATTTTGTACAGAGAACAAATAACAAGAACGATAACTTTTTAACATCACATACCCTTGGATCAATTCCTTCAGCTGTGGCCACAGTTCTTCATCCCTTATCTTATTTATAGTCATAGAAATCTTATCCACAACCTGAATTGCCATTCTTATTTTTGTGGACAGGCTCCTAATCAACGTCCGAGTCGCATCAACTTTATGAAAATCAGCACCCCTATCATCCATACGCTTCAGCTTGCGACACTTCCTATCATGGATGACCCGCATCTTTTCCTCAGCCTGCAAACAACCGAACGTTGGAAAAGCTTTGTGGAAACACGTAAACACTGGTTAACATTGTTGGGATTAGTCCTCAATTGATTTTTCTCAAATTCTTAGAATGGATTATACTAGAGAAGCGAAGCGAATGCAAACCTCCTTAACATTGAAAATTTTCAAAACGGGAAAAAAAATTAGATGGTTTGGAAGTGAAACTAAAACCAAGGGAACGAGATTGGCGACTAACGAAACAAGACTGAAGACTGACATACCTTAACTTCATTATAGAGTTTCTTCTCCCAAAGTAGGAGCTTATGCAGTGTCGAGGAAAGATTGCGTGCTCCAGTTGTTAGATCAGCATCAAGATCCACGTTAGAGGCGGATTCGGCATCTTTAGAAGTAGAGGGTTGGGAGGAAATAAGAGACAGGGAGGGAGAAACAACTTGTAACATCTTGGAAGAAGCTGGAATAACAAGAGTTGCGAAATGTGAATGGTGTGAGAGAACAGAGAGAAATGGAAAGAGCAAAAGTAATCCAGACTCGACTCACCTTGATAGGCGGCGTGCTTTCGATTGTGGGGAAGCTTCCCCACCTCGAGGATCTTGGCGATTAGGGCACCGGAATCAGAAGCCCTCTGAAAGAGATCCTGAATCTCTTTGGCGACCTCGAGGGGATTCCGGGAGCCAGGGCGGCGGCTCCGGAATGCGGCGTGGTCCTTGGGCTTGTTGTTGGCATCATTATCGGCATCAACGACTTTCTTATCGACGACGTGAACTTCGTACTCCACCTCATCTTCATCTTCCTCTTCATCATCGTCCTCGTCGTGGAGGTGGTTGTGGTGGGGGTTCGGGGGTTCAGGCTTGGGGTCGACGAGCTTCTGATCCCCGTGAACCTGCTTGACGACTTCGTGGTGGTAATCCTCGTCTTCCAAATCGGGGATCCCCTCCTCCTCCCGGAGCTCCCTGGAGTCGCGGCTGGGAGTGGGGGTGTAATGAGGTTGGGGATAGTACTTGTCGTCAGAGTTATCGAAGAAGTTGAGGAAGTCCCAGGTGGAGGCGCGGGGAGGGGAGGGGGGAGGGGGAGGGGGCTTGGAGTTGGGGGTTCGCTGGGGTTGGGGCTGGGAGGATCCGGCGAAGGGAGGGGCAGAATAGGGATCGTAGGTGTAGGGGTAAGAGGGGTAAGAGGAAGGGTAAGGGTAAAAGGAGGAAGAGGACTCTCCGAGGTAGCCAGTTTCAGGACTGAGGGGTCTCTGCTCGTAGACAATTGAAGGTGCGGCCTTGTTCTTCATGTAATTGATGTGAAGGTGGTGATCCGGTGGGTGGGAATTGTCGTAGAAAGCGGGGAGACGAATGGGGGAGGATTGAGGGGAGTGGTGGAGAGAGGCGAGATCATCGGAGTCGGAGTGGAAGTGGAGGTGGGAGCCGCCGGAGTCGGAGTGGGTGGGGGAGGCGTGCTTGGAGAGCTGGTGGGTTTTGTGGGGGGGAGAGGGAGAGGAGGAGGGGGGGGAGGGAGACGGCGGCGGCGGCCTCTGTGTGTCGTGGTGGACGAAGGAGTGTAGGGAGTGACCAATTGCCTTGAGGGAGTTGATGTAAGCGATGTGGGCTGCGGCGAGGGCGTAGCGCTGGTGGATTGCTTCGTCGAGAAAAACGCAGCGTTCACGGCAGAGAGCCACCGCCGGGAGATCGTCCAGCTTGGAGCTGGCACATCCCATGGTGGGTGGGTGGTTCCTTTTAGGGTTTGGGAATTGCAGAGAAAGGAAGTGTTATGGTAACGATGGAGAAGAGGTAGGAGATAGGAGAAGAAGGAGGTGTAGTGGTAGTAACAGAGTGAAGTGCCCCACCAAAACAAAACAATGAGTTAATGAATGAGGGAATCTTTTGCCAGCAAGGACTTCCTCGTCCGTTTCTATCATATTTCTACTCTCTTTTCAGTTTCTCTCTATTCACCCTACTTTTTCTCTTCAGAGTTAAGTAGCAAAAATCAAAACCACAAACATCAAATACTTTGACCTTTGACCACCAAATAATAAACAATACCTAATTCTTCTTTTTTGTAATTACCAAATAAATACACCTTCGTCTTTGGATTATCACACTTACAACTCCTTTTCTTCCTTCTTCATTCTTTCACTCCAACACGTCCTTTCCGTTCCAAATTACCATCTTCTCCCTCCTCTTCTTTTGTTCCAATTTTACACAAATTTACATTTCCAATATACACTCAATTTCAAAAAATAATAATTTTAAATTAGGTTTAATTACTCCAATTTTACTTGTTTATTTTTAAATGTGTCAGTATAATATTCGTGACTAAAGATATGTTAATCAAATTTTAAATTTTTTGAATAAGTGTCTCAGTTAAATCTATTTTAGAAAAAAATTAATAACATTAATTTTATTTATAACTTTTTGTATATCATTTTAAATATTAATATTATTGTTAATGATATTAATATTTTTATTTAAATCGATATAATTAACACATCTTTCTAAAAATCAAATTTAATTAATATTTTTTAAAAACTAATATTAAACTGACACATTTAATTAAAATCCACTGATCATACATTTAAATTAATAAAAGTATTTAAAATATTTTAATAAATAAAAGTAAAGTAAAAAGTGTGTCTTTTCGAACTAATAATAAAAAGGTAGAATATTTAAAATCATTTGTTTACTCTTCATTATTATGTAAAATCCACAAACTCCTTTTATTTTGAAGCGAAAAAATGAAATCCGGTTGAATCATTCTGTTTGTAATTACTATGGAATGAAGTGAATGCGTGTGGGTCATATATCTGGGTGGACACACCGGTCTTTCACAAAAAGTGTGCGATGGGTTAAATATTATAATTTGTTAACTTTTTAAATTCATTTTCCATAAGTTGGACTTCGTATGGACACATGACGGAACAGAAATGGGGTAGTGTGTATAATTCGTGAGAAAAAAATTTACAAAATTTATTATATTTTAATTTTTGGCTCGGTTAAACTTTTTTTAAAAGGACAGAATGAATTAGTCTGTATAACTTTAAAAATTATTATGTTTTAATTTTTCTCGGTTAAACTTTTATATTTTTTTATTTCTTTACTGTATATTTAAATATTGATTAATCGTTATAATATGTTAATAATAGAGATAATAATATAATTTTTTATTTATAACTTATTTGGTGTGAATTTATGTTTACTTAATTTGTTTTAAATATATTATTAATGATAACTTCATAAAAACAACAAAGACATAAAGCATGAATAGAGAATGATCTTTGACATTTAAAAAGTCTTTACATCCATTTGATATTATCATTGATTACTTTTCATCCTTTTTTAATTTTTTACAAATACAAATAAAAAAACTTTATTTTACCTTTATAAATTTTGTATCAAATAATTTCTTTTCAACATAAAAAAATAATTTATGCAATATTAATTTGTTTTTTCTCTTAATTTTATTTGTGTGCGATAAGTTACCAAAATTAGTGACGAGCCTTCATGAGCCAGCTTGCATCGTCACTTTTAATAAATTCTTATTACTTAGTCCTTGAAAATTACACTTATTTTTAATTACACTCTTACAATATATTTCGTTACTTTGACTATGTTATTAAAATATTTTTTTCATTTTTAACGTTAAATTGGTCGTAATTGATAATAAAGAGATAAAATAAAACTAAAAATGTCATAACTTTAAGATTATTAAATATTTTTTAGAGGTTTAAAAATAAATATAATCGTATTGACAGTTTATTATGTATATAAGTGAAGATCAAATACCAAATTACGTACTCAAAAAGACAATTATTCATTCATCATCTCACACGTGGTTATTGATTTGTTGAAATTAAAAAAAAAAACACATCTAGGGCACGATCTACCCAATTTTAGCGTTAATTTAAAAAGGAAACAGAATGGACCAATGTTTCTTTGTAATAGAGTTTTTAATTAGGGTTCCGTATATTATGTAACTACTTGCTGAACCGTCCTACAAAGATATTAATATTGCACCAAGCTACACTCAACTTCCAAAATTAGTTCCTTCAGGACAAAAACTCTACCAAATAAACCCAAAACTTTCTCCACTACTCATTTGAATCATTCATAAGTTACTTAGAAAAAGACACCTATTGCTATTGCAATTAACTTCTATTAAAGGCTATTTAAGCATTTCTTTGTCGTGGGTTGTGGTTGGGTTCTGTGTAAACTTTATAATTTCTTAAAAAAAATTTAAAAAATTATGTGCTCTATATGTTTCTGTCATTGCATAAATTATTAATATAACTTAAAAAAAATAAAAGAATAAATAATAATAATAATAATTTAACTTCGTAAAAATGATTAATTAGAAATATAAAATAATAACAGTTTATTCTAGAATCGTCGTCAATGAAGAAAAAGAATACAACTTAATAGAATTGTCATCGTATATCCTATTTTAACAAATATTAAATAATTTCGTTCACGCTTCTTTAGTTTTCAAAGATTTTTGTTTTTCTATTGCTGTTAATGCTACTTTCGCGACATCTGTCATCATTATGAATTAAATTTATATTTATTTAATTATCTGAATTATTATTTAGCATTTAAAATAATATATATTTTAAACTTTTCTAAAGTTGAATTATACAAAAGAAATTGTGTTATGAATATCTTTATGAAATCTAACATACCGTAGATTTACGATTTTACCGTGTAATTTGAAAAAAGAAAAAAAAAAAAAAAAACATAAGGCGGTTGTAGCAGAAACTATGGATGAAAGTGGTGCCAATAAATTTGTATTTAAACGTTATTAGTTTATTAGGATAACGTGCAACACACAACATCATCACAATTAACGACAATTAAAAAACCATTGTCAAAAACCTTTTTAATGTTTTCTATTATTTTTTCATTGTATCTTCAAAATATATTAATAGTCATTTTTATCCTGCGCCGCCATTTACCCATTCTTATAACATATATTTTATCGTAAAAAAGTAATACAAATATTTCATATTCTAAAAGTAACTGAAAACATACTATATAGTTCAGAATATATTTAAATAAATTAGGGATATTTTTTTAAAATGTATAATTAGTTGTGAAGAATTTTAGGGAATTTTGTGATGGAGAGAAAATATAGAAAGTGAGAAATAAAAAATGAAAAAGTTGAAAGTGGGAGCATTATATTGATTGCGGTTGGGTGGTAACGTAACGCGATTTGAAAGTTGGTGGTCCAAACAGAGTCCTTGTTTCACAATCACGTTTCTAAATTTTACACGTACATGCATGTTTTTGTTTAATTCACATGGAAAATATAATAGACTATAATGTATTTTTGCTATGCTACCCTTAATAATAATCAATATTCCCAAATCCAATCATTTATTTTATAATTATTGAGTTGTTGATTCAACGCCTTTTCCACTCAAATCCCTGTTTGGCTCATTATTGCCACCGCTCCCCTTTTTGTTTTCTCAAATTTTCATTATTCCCCATCAAAAGTGACAGCATTAGTACCTTTGTGTTTATTAGTTTTCTTTTTTTTGAATCTTATTCAGAAATTTATTAGAAAACAATAATTTTATACAAGAGTAAAATTTTAAATGGATTCGTATTATAAAAATTATTAACAACTACTTACACAAGAGAAAATAAAAAATATATATAATGAATTAAAAACGTATCTTTACGTTTTCATACAGGTAACGTGGAAGTATATATTAAGAAATAGCTAAACTAGTATACATAACTTTTATAAATACCACTTAATTATTTGATTATTAAATAATCAAACTATAAAAAAAATTAAATTACCTATTTCATCTTATAAAAAATAATATCTTTCTAGAAAACTTTTTTCTCTTTTTCAACACTCTTTAAACATTTTTTATTTACAAATACTAAAGAACGGATTAAGTGATTTTTTTTTGAGAAAAATCAAAGTAATTTTAGTTAATTTTCACGTGTTAACGAAGAACTTCAATTTTTTTGAAAAAAAATATAAAAAAAATCAGTTAAAAATTAAGTAAAGTTACATTACTTTTATTGGAAAAAATTTATTGAATCCGTTTTTCAAATAATATATTCTTAAAACACAACAATTTTATCTGAGCAAATTGTGATCAAAGAAAACTATATATATATATATAATAACAAGTCGTTGAAACGCGATAAATTCTAAAAAAAGTCTATAAACTATTAACATGTTGAACGTGTGACATCCCATTTTTTTATAGATTAATCTACGAAATAAAGCATCACAAAATTTTGATAACGAGAACCCATCAGATAAACATGAAACACATGAGAGGTAACTATTACAGTCATCCCAAAAGTACTTCGAAAGGAAGAATAACTAAGCATGAAACCATGCCACAACCAAAGGAAGACTAACAGAATTCAACAGTTTCGCCAAAGGGAGTTGCCACCGGCAACCATTACAAAAGGCCCTATGGCCATGAATCTGCCCCTAAGGTCATCACGACAGAAAACTAGATCGCACCGCTGCGTTCCCCGGATCCATCTCGAGCATCCCTGTCATCTGCTCCCACCAAAAGGTGATCATCGCAAAAGAGAAAACATAACAGGACATAAACAGAAATGCAAGGGTAAGCTAGTGTAACTTGAAACTTATCATATTGTAAAAGAATAAGTGCATAAACATTCACAGGCATACA
>Ga0214545_1001850_pt1 | contig 40410 bp, 32 predicted proteins | sample CNSS4metaG_FD_160064 | JGI IMG/M metagenome (GOLD analysis project Ga0214545, IMG submission 160064) | Root nodule microbial communities from cowpea collected in UCLA plant growth center, Los Angeles, California, USA - CNSS4 | ecosystem: Host-associated > Plants > Roots > Nodule | place: USA... | reverse complement strand
GCGGGTCCTGATCGTGACCTTCCACAGGCAGCTCTACCGGCCAAGTCCAAGCTTCCCGCGGCGCGCTGTGCTGGGCAGCGGTGTCCCCGAGGTGTCTGGTGACGGCGTCTTCGGGATGAGGACCGTGAGCCCCCTGGTGCCCAAGTTCCAAGGCCTCGATGAGGCTACGCTCTTCCTCAGTCAGAGGAAAATAGTAGGGATCTGAAGAAACGGGGATCTCTGCAACGGCAGGGGGATCAAGCTGCGGCACTTCATCCAAGTACGGCTCAAACTCCGCTTGCTGCTGTTGCGGTTGTGGCACCGCGGCGTGGTCACGGTCGAATGGGTTGATGCTGTTAAATGGGTCCATGTCAACTCCCCGGGGTTTGAGTCGATTCGCAATGCGGAGACGATAGTGGCGCTCTCTCTCGTTCTATTGGGATCAGCTGTCGAAAAGCTGACGCGCTTAGAGACTTACGGATTGCGATCTCAAATCAGTCATTTCGCCGCTTTGGACCGCGACTCGTGATGGGACCGAGCAGGCGGCATGACTTTGCCCGTTCGGGACGAGCACAATGGCGTCGGCACTCTGACGCCGCGACCATCTCGGCAACTGATTGGGTCTCTTCAGTCAACCCGCACGTTTCGAGGCCACCTCGATCAGCTTGCACCATCAATTTTACGGTTTGTGGCGATAACGCTTTCTTGGCTCGCACGCTCGGTTGCCGCACCGCGGCGGATGCTCTCGATCGGATTGTAGTTCTCAGCTGGCTCTGGTGCTCGGCAGGAAAGTCATAGACAGCCAATAGGCTCAAGATTCGCAATCCTTGTCCGGCAATAACGTCATGCCATAGCGCGATTCTCGACCAAGGTATCGAGTGCATGCTCCAACCGCTCGGCTTGGCGCCATTGAGATCCTGTATGGCCTTCTTGCCGCTCCGAACCAGCTCGGGATGTCTTTGAGCACGTTGACGGCTTTTTGCTGCCAGCACTCGTATTCGCGCTGCGATTGGTCATTCAGGCTCAAAATCATCGAAGGTGAAAGGTTCGTTGTATCCTTTCCAGCAGGGCCGAGAGCGCCTCCTGGATCGCCGGTCGACATAGCGTGCAGCTAAGGGGCGGGCAGCAGGCGATCGAGGCTCCTAGTTCGCCGCGCTCGGACTGGCAAAATCACCGAGGTGAAGCCGATCCAACTGGCGAGCAGCTCGCGCGCCGGTCCTCACCTTGGGCCTGGCAATCTCGATCTCGCCGATATCCGTTGCGATGTTGCGCGCCGGGCCATGGCCGTTCCGCACGGCCGGCGCGACCATCCGCGGCGGCTTCAGCTCGCCGGCGTCTGCGGAACGCGGCAATTCCGTCTGGGCGGCCCGGACGAACAGATCGCGCGCTATGTTGCGCAGAATTTGTAGCAGTGCATGATCAACCGCAGACGGCTGACCGAAGGGTAGGATGTTGATCGTCTCCTTCGGGCCGCATCGGCTCCTTGAAGAAGTTCTCGCAGGTTCGCCATCCGCCTGGATACGCCGGCTCTCTGAGCGTTATCACCCAGATTCCTGCGCAGCTCCCGCTTTCTTCGTATTCACCCGGTCCCGTTCAAGACCTCTATGTGCAGAACCCGACAGCAAATTGCAATTGAGTCGATCTGAATCGCAGAAGGATGCTTGCCTGAACCAAGCTCGCGGGTCCTGGCATGTCGATTGCTAGGAAGTGCCTGATACATCATGCCACTAACTAGACGCAAAGGCTGAGACAGATCCAACTTGCTGTCCAAACGAATTCTCTAGCATACAAGCGGCGCTGTTAACTGCCGCTCCGCTAACGGAGCCAGTCATGCTGATCGACACCTCCAAAATCTTCGACTCCATTCGCATCAACAAGAAGGAAGCGCGGGAGCACCAGACCGCGGCGCTATGTGAATGGCCTGGTTGCCAAAACAAGGCTACCCATCCCGCGCCCAAGGGCCGCGACAATGCGCGCGAATATTGGCACTTCTGCATCGACCATGTTCGCGAATACAATGAGTCCTACAATTTTTTCTCGGGGATGGACGCGGAAGCGGTCGCGCGCTACCAGAACGACGCGCTGACCGGCCATCGTCCGACCTGGAAGATGGGCGAGAACATCAGCGCCCGCAAAATGGTCGGCAGCGCGGCCGATTTCGAGGACGACTGGCATGCCTTCTGCACGCACCTCGAGCTGAACGGACGCGCCGGTGCCCGCCCCCGCGCGGAGGCCAAGCCTGAGGCGCGCAAGAGTTTAAATGCCGAGCGGAAAGCGTTGCAGGTGATGGGCCTGAATGCCAATGCGACGCTCGGCGATATCAAGGCGAAGTACAAGGCGATGGTCAAGCAGCTCCATCCCGATGCCAATAGCGGCGACCGATCTACGGAGGATCGCCTGGTCGAGATCATCAAGGCCTACCATTACCTGAAGACCGTGGTGCGCGAGAGCTAGGGCGGACACGACTTGAACGGCTTCACCCCACCGGCCGCTACTAGCCCTTCATCGTGTGAAAGCTGCATCCGAGCTGGCGTGTAACCGCTTCAGACCCCCACGCCTAGGCCGAGAGGAGCAGCATCTCCGCCACGTTAGCAGGAGTCTTTATCAACAGCGCGCCCCGGATCAATCCACGACGAGCCTTCCGTGATTCTTTCCTCTTTCATTTGCTCGCTCCTCGGCGTTGCAAGGAGGGGGCAAGTCCTCACGACGCCGAAGGGGGCGGTTCGCAAAGGCGCGCCACAGCGAAACGCTGAAAGCGCCGGTCCTCGGCTGCTCAAAGAACCCGCAAGACTAAACTGCTGCTCCGCTGCTCGATTTCAAGGATGGAATGGCCCTTACTCGATTTGGCTTGCGCGTTAGGACCGCACGGGCAGCGCCCACCCCGTTCCGCGTCAATGCAGGTGAGGCAACCGCAATCATGCTCTTGATCCATATCAATTCGATGTCGCGCCTGAGACGTTGTCGCATGTTTGACGTATGTCGCATCCGCTCGAAACAACTCAGATGAGACCGTCTTTCTCTGAGTGCCTCTCTCTTAAGGGGCCATTCAGCCAAATCGGAAAGTGGTACGACAATTGCTGTGCCCACCATGCTGGTTCTTGGAAGTCCTGAGGATCGCATGCACGCTGTCGTCCTTATAAAGCAGCTGGTTGTCAATGTCCGCGAGTGGCGGCCCAACATGCGCAAGCGCCTGAGAGGGGCCGCACCGGTCCGTGACCTGAGGTGTGCCGAGCTGCGCGAAGAGTTCCGTGCCGAGCGCACTTCTTTACGTCGGCGCTTGAGACGTTGGTATCTTCTTACGAGAAGTGCTGACCTTGTCCGCCGCAACCGTTGCATCATTTGCCAGCCATTCTTTCGAGAGTCTGGATACGCACGTGACGACTCCATAGCTCGGATAGCAACCGGACCGACCGGCAACGAACGAAGACAGCTCCGCGTTGGCTCAACCTGCGGAGCGGCGCGCATCGGTTTGCTCCACCTATTGGTCGGTACGCGCTGGGACCGGGTCAAACATTTCGGGCCCGGCGCTTTCCTTCGCGCGCGGACTTCCAGCTGCAACAAGCAGAGCCAACATCTGTGCAAGTAAAATGGAAATAGAAATGGATGACCAATCGCACGGCCAAATGCCGCTCTCTTCAAGCGGACGGGAAAGCCGCGGGCCAGACCTATTTAGCTTCGTCGAATGCGCTACACAGACAGAATCAATCAAAGCGCTGTTCGATCTTCTTGTCAGTTGCGCGAGCAATGAAGGCTTTAATAAAGTCGCGTACGGAGCACTCACCTGCTCGAATGAGCGTCGTTTGCTGGACTATCTGCCGCCCCCGCCAACGATAAACTTCCCGTCTGATTGGTGCCAACGCTATGCTGAGCAAGAGTATCGAGCGATCGACCCGGTAGTCCGGCGGACAGCAATGCTGCCAAGGCCCTTTCTTTGGGCTGACCTAACCAATAAATATAAACTGCAGCCCCGTGAGCTGCGCGTCTTGCACGAGGCCAGAGAAGCAGGTCTTAAGCATGGCATAAGCGTGCCATTGTTTGGATCGCAAGGCCGATTGGCTTTCGTATCGTTTGCATCTCCCTTCGATGATGCCGATCCACAGAAGCGCATGGCTCATCTCACGATATTGGCGTCGGCGTTTCACAACGCTGTCGCGCAGATTACACCGCCCCTTGATGAAGATTGCGAGACAGACATTCCGCTAACCGAGCGAGAAACAGAGTGCCTATACTGGGTTGCAGAAGGAAAGTCGGCCTGGGTAATCGGGCGACTTGTGGACGTCAGCGAGAATACCGTCAACTTTCACATGAAGAACGTCGTCAGAAAGCTAGGGGCGGCGAACCGGACAAATGCTGTACACAAAGCAACCCGACGCCGCCTCATTTAACTCCGCGCCCGTTCAAAGGCACGATCAAAGGCCGCGTCTTCGGGCGGGCTCTTCTGTTATTGCCGCGGATCGGGACAACCGATCTCTAGTGGCTTCGACGATGTATTTCAACGGAAGCGGCTCAAACCAGATAGCTGGGCACGCAAGCGCATCAGGCGCGCGTATGCGGTGTCCCTCAACAGCGCCCGGTGTGGACTTGGGGCGTCGTCGTTGCATGCAAGTCCCGTTGCGCCAGACTCAATCCGCCTCTCAAGCGATCTAGTGTGGCTAAACACGCTGCTCAACGAGACGGCGGAAGACGCCGACATCATCTTCATTCTCTCCAGCAACCGTCCCGAGGCGATCGAGGCCGCGCCAGCGTCCCGGTCATATCGATCCGGCAATCGAGGTGCCGCTGCCTGATGCGATCCGCCGAGGCAAGGTGGTTCGCCCTATTGCAGCGGCTTGCCGGTACAGAAAGCCATGATCGCTGAAGCCGCGCGCTTCACCGCGGGGGCAGCGCCGCCTTACAATTGTGGCACGATTTCCATCAACATGAAGCCACCTGCTCGTGCAGCGAGGTCAATCGCCAATCTAGGCATTGTGGTAAGGGTTCTCCAGCCATCGACCTTGCCGCATGTTGATCTGGCAGGAGTGAGCAGGCCAAGACAATATTGCCGTGGCGACCGCTGATGGCAAACGGTCTTGATCTTGATCCGTCGCTTGAACTCTTCGTGCGGCCGCTCAATGGTGTTAGTAACCGGTATGAGATCTGCCGGTGCCAACGTTCCGCTGCGGTGTTCTACAGCGTGGTGTATGGTACTACCATCGGCACGGAGGCAGCGGCAGCACGAATTGCGGGTCCGGCGATACAGGCAATGCGCCGGGAGTTCGAGTTGGGAGCTGGCCACCTCTGCGACTCACTGCGTTGTAGCAAGAGCCCTAACTCGCACTTGTCGTCTCGCCGCAGCTCAGATGCCGATGAGACGAGTGATTGGACTCGGCATCCAGCGAAGCTTCGGAGGGATGTTTGGGGTGGCGGCAGGCTCCGCCGGCAGCACTGATATGACGCGGAGTGCGTCAAAGCGCTGGCAAGACTCTGCTGGCCAGCGATGAGGTGGTGCTCGAGGTCATCGCAACAGCATGGCGGTGCGGACGCCTTTCGCACCGTGTGATTGTCGGCAGTCCGCTGCAAGCGAAGCAACTCGCGCAGCCGCTCGACAAACCGAGAAGATCGTCCCGGTCACGCCGGCCAATTTGGAGGAGGAAGGTATCCTTCCCAGATTCGGATGCGTCAGAGGCCAGAAGCGACATCGCGAATACGTTGGGACCTTCGCCAGGATAAGCCGAAGCGCAGGTACAATAGTGTCCGCTGTTCGATCTTCCGCCGAGGCCTCAGCAACTTCGACAAGGGACTTGTTTTCGACGCACATGGGGCGAGCGCTGCGCTAACAGGCAGCAGGCTTTAGGCAGCCGAACGCGACGATAACCTCGCTTCTCTTTTGGCGCAGGGCCGATCTCGCGGCCGGTTCAACCCGCCACCTCAACTGTTTTGACTGCCAGCCCTAGTGCCAGTCCGTTTGGGCAACGTTCTTCCATGATTGGCTTCAAAGTTCGCGCCAACTCCGAGCGTGCAGCAAGGCTCTTTGTTAATGGGCTATCAGAGTGGCGGGCAGGCACCGATCCTAATCCTAGCGCACCTATTGCCGGTGGTCCTACGGGATGGTGTAGGATCGCCGCTACTCTCAGAAGTCACCAAAACTGCCGCGGACTGCCAAGTCCTTCATCGGAGTGTCGCCACAGTGAAACTGTCCTGTGGTTCATGTCCTCGGGTCAAAGTGCCACCTCCTAATCTCTAGTTCTCTAGTCTCACGGACTTAACGAAGGAGTTTCGCAAGTGTTTCGGTGTCCAGCTGTTGGCTGCCTTCATTAAATATCTCACCTCGCATCTACTTTTGCGCGACATCAAATACGCGTGGATCAGCTCCTGACTAGATGAGCAAAACGCGGGCCAACTTCAGTAAAGGTTCTTGCTTCATGGCGCTCACGCAGAGATTAGAGTTCCGGCAGTCGCAGTCGCTGGTCATGACGCCGCAGCTGATGCAGGCGATCAAGCTGCTGCAATTGTCCAATCTCGATCTCACCACCTTCGTGGAGGAGGAGCTCGAGCGAAACCCGCTGCTCGAGCGAGCCAATGACGATGTGGCTGGCGCCGAAGCCCCGACTGAAGTCGATCAGGTCAGCGGCGAACAGCTGGCCGAGGCAGCTTCGCGGAACGCCCAGGATGCGGCGCCGACCACCTATACCGAATGGGGCGGCGGCGCCTCCGGTGACGAAGACTACAATCTCGAAGCTTTTGTCGCGGCCGAGACAACGTTGTCGGACCATCTCGCCGAGCAGCTCTCGGTCGCCTCCACCGCGCCCGCGCATCGCATGATCGGCCAGTACCTGATCGACCTCGTCGACGAGGCCGGCTATCTGCCGCCCGATCTCGGCCAGGCCGCCGAGCGTCTCGGCGCGTCGCAGGCCGAGGTCGAAAACGTCCTCGCCGTGCTGCAGAAATTCGATCCGCCCGGCGTCTGCGCGCGCTCCTTAAGGGAGTGCCTGGCGATCCAGCTGCGCGAGCTCGACCGCTACGACCCCGCGATGCAGGCGCTGGTCGAGCATCTCGATCTGCTCGCCAAGCGCGACATCGCCGCTCTTCGCAAGATCTGCGGCGTCGACGACGAGGACATCGCCGACATGATCGGCGAGATCCGCCGCCTCAATCCCAAGCCCGGCATGAAGTTCGGCTCGGCGCGCCTGCAGACCATGGTGCCCGATGTCTATGTCCGCCCGGGTCCCGACGGCGGCTGGCGTGTCGAGCTCAACAGCGACACCTTGCCGCGCGTGCTGGTCAACCAGACCTATTATTCCGAGCTGTCGAAGAAGATCGGCAAGGACGGCGACAAGTCCTATTTCACCGACGCGCTGCAGAACGCGACTTGGCTCGTGCGCGCGCTCGACCAGCGCGCCCGCACCATCCTGAAAGTGGCAACCGAGATCGTGCGCCAGCAGGACGGGTTCTTCACCCACGGCGTTGCGCATTTGCGCCCGCTCAATCTGAAGGCCGTTGCCGACGCCATTCAGATGCATGAATCCACGGTGTCGCGCGTCACCGCCAACAAATACATGGCGACCAACCGCGGAACGTTCGAGCTGAAATATTTCTTCACGGCCTCGATCGCCTCGGCCGACGGAGGCGAAGCGCATTCGGCGGAAGCGGTGCGTCACCACATCAAGCAGCTGATCGATTCGGAGGAGCCCTCCGCCATCCTGTCGGACGACACCATCGTGGAACGCTTGCGCGCCTTGGGCATCGATATTGCCCGCCGCACGGTCGCGAAGTACCGCGAAGCCATGCGCATACCCTCTTCGGTGCAACGCCGCCGCGACAAGGAGTGGTCAACGATCAACAGTCAAGCATCGGCAGGAACTGGCCTCCCGGAAGAAACTCCCAGCCGTCGATTTGGACTCCACAAGCTACGCTTTGGATTTGCCTGAAAGTGGGTCTTTGGCGCGACACTTGTTGATTGGCGGTTGAACGAAGCCGCTCGCGCCGACTGCCGTCTGACAGGATCCGAGGGTTCTCAGAGCCGACCCCTTCAGACAGGAGGTTTTCTGATGGCTCAGGTGAGCCGCCGCATGATCAAGGACATGACGGTGGGCAATTTGTCGCCGGCAACGCAGCCGATCAAATCTCAACGCGGTATCGAAGCCTAGCCGATTGCTTTTAGCCGATCTCCCGCTTGGAGGATGTTCATACGTTCCAGGTTCACCTGGTGGTAACAGGGATCTCTTGGCAGCATGTCAACCAGATGGTATGTGCGTTGCACTTTTTCGACGGCGTGACGCTCGGCCACAGTGAGATTCCCGAGCGCATCGCCTACGCGCGAGAGCCTCTCAAGCTGCCGGTCGTGCTGATTGCCGAGGAGGTGGTGCGCTTTCTGAAGGCAATCCTTGGGCCTAAGGAGCCGCATAGCGCTGACGACGTCTATGCCGCAGGATTAAGCGTGCCGGAAGTGGCTTTCCTCGCTATTCCGGATATCGACAGACAGCGGATGGTAATCCGGGTGAGCGGGCAAAGGCGGCAGGGACGTCATGCTCTCGCCACGACTTCTTAACAATCTAAGGGCCTATTGGCGGCTAACCCGACCGACACGCAGACTATTTGCCGGCCGGGACAGTTAGCGGCCGCTTGATGCGACCGTTCTGTATGCTGCGTGCCGCTCGGCCCACATCGCAGCGGATCTGAACAAACGCGTGACGGTGCACACAGTGCGACGCAGTTTTGCGACCCATCTTCTAGAGTGGCGCCGACATTCGTGTGATCCATTGTTGATGCGGTCTGCGCCGCAACCGGCCAGGCACTTGACGCCTTCTATGCTTTGACGGTCGCATGGGCCAGCCGACCAGGCACCGGATCTCGCAGGTCGTTGGGAAGCCGAATTCCGCGTCGACGTCCTGAGCGGCAATCGGGCTCTGGGATAGGTGAGGGGCAGCGTCATCGGAAGCCTCGAAAGGCTCGAGGTCGATCCAAGCGAAATCGACGTCGACGTCCTCGCTCTCGCGGCGATGGTGCACGCCGCCGACAGAGGGATGAATCGGCTCGGCGGAAGGTCTCACCGTAGCCGCGCCGACGTACAGGTCGGCGGGCAACGCCTTGCTCATAGAGTCTTGAGATACTCGACAAGCGCTCGCCGTTCGGCGTCGGTCAATTCTGGTCCGATCACGCCAGGCGGCAGCTTCTTTAAGTCGGTTTCCTTGCCCTCGAAGGAATGTCCGCGATTGCTGTTCCCAAGCAGCGACACATCGAAGTTCGTCAGGCCGGCCGCACAGCTGTCGGCCGACTGTGCTTTTCGTAAGAAGTCCGACATTGACCGGGTCGAACGCACGGCTGCCGACGCAAAACGACGTCGGGCGCTGGCCCTGCGGTACCAACATGTCTCTCAGCGTCGGAACGGAGCCGTTGTGCAGATAAGGAGCTGCCGCCCAGACACCGTCCAACGGGCGCGCCCGGTACTGAGGTTCAAGGGCGAGAACAACTTCGTCCTTGCCGTTGCGGCTTGCACGCGCCCCGACATAGACCCGCTGGTTTTGGCAGTTCTTTCTCGGCCCCTACATTTGACGCTTGGTTTCTTCAGAAGTGCCGTTCGCAATCATCCATTGGTCAATCGTCTTGCCGACCACGTCCATGAGCGCGAGTACAAACAGCGGATCTCCCCCTTTATCTGCCGGAAGGCCACAGCCTCCGGCTTTGTTGAGGTCATCTGCAGGATTTAATCCGAGTGACGCCGGTAGGTGAACGCGCCGCGTCGTGAGGACGCTGGATTGTTGGGGGTCGGTGCCGATCGCTGCGACCGGCATCTGGACCACGTTGAAATAATGCCCTCCGCCGATCTCCACCCAATTCTTCTCATTCTTGGCTGAGCGATCGGGGTTCTCTGGGCTCCAGAACGAATCTCCCGGCCACTTTTTGTCGAAGGCAGTGTCGTTGACCGGGCCCCGGTAACATTCAAAGCAGTGAGCGCGATAAGATCGCGACCTTGTTCGACGAGCTTTTCATCAATCGCCCAGGCCGGGTCACCGCGGAATTTCTCCTGCGCGTCCTTCCATTGGGGGCCACGAGCCCGGTAAATTGTCCGCGGCTTGCATCGCCCGCCGAAAAGGGATCGGCGCCGCGAAGAAGCTCTTCGAACCGCGCGATTTCGGATAGATGTATCGACGACGCAAAAAGCGGCCGTCCGGGCGCGGCCGCTGTCATATTGATTGTCGCGCTGACACCGAGCGCCTCGCCGGAATTGCGAACGAGTTCGTTGAGAACAGAAGCGTCATACTGTGCCCAAAGGAAGTACGGCGTGTCCCAGATTGGCGGAAAGCTCACGGGCGCATCGTGCCGCGCGAAATTGCCCTTGAGGAGTGGGTCCTGGAGTTCGCCAGTCGCGGGATCGAGTAGGCTCGTATAGAAAACCTGGTTCCCGATCCGGTTCAGCGCATCAAGTCGACCGAACCCTTCGTCGAGATCCGCCACTCCCTGTCCCGTCATAAGTCTGTCGGCCGCTGCCTTTTGGTTCTTGATCTTTTGAAGTGCGAGCTCCAGATCGCCTCGAATCTGCTTTCGATCGACGCTTTGCTCTTTGATCCGCTCCAGCTTGCTGGCGAAACGCTTAAATCGCCATGGCAACATCAGCGTGTAGCCGGTCGATAGCCCGATCACTCTTTCGACGTCGCCGAGATTGACCATCGCCGGCCCACCGTCGAACCGTATGCTGACATTCTTGTATTCGAGATGCCCCGTATGACAGGCGGCGCAGGTTAGCCCGATCTGATCTTCATATGGGGCGCGCCCGTCGTCGGATCGACGCCGCCCTTGAGGATGGCAAAACCGACCGGCCAGTCTTCTGGGGTAGTCAAGACAAACCCCTGCTCAGGAAGCTGTGGATCTTACAGAGCAGTCCCGCTCGTCACTTTGCTCAACTGGCCGCTTGGAAGTCGTCCCATCCAAAAGCGAGACCATTGGTAATCACGATCCGTGCTGGCCAAGGCTTACCAGCTCCGTCTCCTCGCTCGTCCTCGGTGTAAGAGCCTCTGCTGGTAGATGGATGAGTTCGTCCAGATGGGAGCCAAATCGCTTCTCCGCTGCAGCAATTTCAGAATCGCCCGCGACGGCAAACAACGCCTTGAAGCCAAGACTTATGAACCATTCCATCCGCCGAAGTTCGAGCTCCTGTCCGGCATCAACAGGTGCGCCCGCCGCCGACCGCTCGATCATAGATGCGGGCGGAAATTGGCGACGCCGGTGATGCGGGCATCCTTCAACGATTCGGCCATATCCTCCCAGCAAGCGAACGGGTCGATCATGATTATCGCCGCATAGACATGAGGGGCTGACGTTGTCTTGTCGAGGGTTAGCAAGTCTCGCAAAAGACAGTCGTTTCAATCGCGGATTGGCAAGGGTCGCCATGACCAGCAGGGAGCCTTCTGGAAGGCTGCGCAAAGAGGGCGCGTAGGCTCGCAATTCTGCGCCTTTAGCTATTGTCCGGCATCTGTGTGGCAAGTTTGCCGGAACTCTCGCTCTCAACGTTTATACCCAATGTTACCCATTTGGACGCCTCGCGGATCTTACACCCGGGTAGAGCCGGGTCTAGACCACCTGTTGTTAGGAATCGTTCTGGGAGGAAGATCGTGTCTCACCATTGCACGGACGACCTGAGGTCGGCCTGGGATGGTAACCTGTCCGAACTGGCGACTGGATCCGCGACTACGGATGCGGTCGCGATCGTGGCCACGCTGGATACCAAGGGCCGCGAGGCGTCTTACCTTGCGGACATTATCGAGGCGTGCGGCCGCAAGACCATCCTGATTGACAGCGGCACTAAGAGGGATGAGGGCGACAAACCAGCCGATGCGAAGACCCCCACGGAACTCTTGAAGCAGATTGCTGAAAGGACGCGCAGTAAGGTTGGTGACCTCCTGGGGGCAGGAACGATCAGCGCGATTGTCGGGGTTGAGGGTGGCAGGGGAAGCGCAGTTTTCGGCGAAGTTGTGTCTGAGCTGCCTTATGGCTTTCCAAAACTTCTGGTGAGCAGCGCAAGGCCTGCGCTACTCGCTAAATTGGCCACTCACAGCGACATCATCCTCTATCCGGCGCTGGTCGATCTGTTCGGCCTCAATGTCTTTACCACAAGGTTGCTCGAGAACGCGGGGCGGGCCATTGCGGCCACGCACTATGCTCCCGTCAAGCTTGGGCGAGACAAGAAGATCGTCGCGATCACGGCCGATCAGCTGCTCCATTTTACGTGCGAGAAATCTCCGCGTCTTGGCGGAACGACGGCCTTTTCGAATGGCATGGTCTGGGTTCCCTGTTCTGCTCAGGCGCGCGCGGCTAACATCGATGACACCATCGCCGATGCGAGGACATACCTGCAGCACGAACTCGGCGTTTATTATCGTGCGCAATTCATTGATGCTTATCTTGAAGACAGCCCGGCGGCGCTAACCGCGCTCGAGAACGGCACGAGTGTCAAGTTTACCCTAGCCATTACGCCCGATTATCACTCGAGCCAACTTGGCGGCGCTGACAAGGGACGGGCACTGAGCCCCGCCCCCTATGATGGGCGGCTTCTAGGCAAGGACTTCGATTTGATTGGTCATCCCATTCGGGTTGTGCTCGGGGGCATGATGATCTCATCGAGTGAGGTGAGAAGCTTTCTCAACCCACTCCAATCTGTTGCGTCGCTCAAACACGTCTTAACTCGCCTGAGCCGGAATGCGCGGGATCGGCTCAGCTTCAGCCGTGGTACTGAGCTCAGCGGGGGAAATGCCTTGATCGCGCGGCTGCTGGTGAGCCTGCGCGAGTACGGCGTAGAAATTTGGCCATATTCTCCAGCGGCCGAACTCACGAAGGAAGGCTGGCGCGTCACGGGTGCCATTATCAAGCGGATCAACGTTGGCATCCGCGTGCGCGCCTCACGTGGTGTTGTTCTCGCAACTGGCGGCTTTCCCCGGAACGCGCAGTTGAGAACGGACCTCAGTGGTGCACACCAGCGTGATGTTACGTTGGCCCACGCCGATGTTAACGGTGACGGCATTGGGCTTGCAACTACGCTCGCGGCCGCCATCGACAAAGATGTCGCATCGGCCGGCTTCTGGACCCCGGCTTCAATCCTGAAACGCGGCAGCGGCTCGCAGGTTGTGCCATACGGCTCGCTCGACCGCGGCCGTCCTGGGGTCATTGCTGTCGGTCCAAATGCCAGACGCTTCGTCAACGAATCGAATTCGTACCACGATATTTGCCTGGCAATGTTTGAAAACGGCTATCCAGCAGATAAGCGATTCTACTTCATCTGCGATCACCAGTTCGTTCGATTGAGGGGTATGGGACACCTACTGCCATGGCCCTGGACGTTGAGCATCGGTAAATATGTGCGCCTTGGCTACGTCAAGGCAGGTGAAACGATTTCTGAGCTCGCAAAGCAGCTGGGACTAGATCCCGCTGTGCTTCAAAAGACGATCGAGGAACACAACGGGCACGCTGCCCAAGGACGGGATCCCTCTTTAAGCGTGGGGAATCGGCTTTCAATCGCACGCTCGGCGATCCGACCGTCGGGAAAAATCCAAATCTTGGACCAATCAAAGACGGACCATTTGTCGCGCTGCCGATCGTTCCGGCAACGCTCGGCACGGCGACCGGATTGGCGACGGACAGTTACGGAAACGTCCTGGATGCACAAGGCAACGCAATCCAGGGTCTTTATGCTTGCGGCAACGACATGACGTCGCCGATGCGCGGAATTTATCCTGGGGCAGGCATAACAATCGGTCCCGCCATCCTATTCGCATATCGCACCGTCAACGCAATAGTGCTTTCCGCTGATCAGGAGCAAAAAGCCGTCGCCTCCGGAGCTTGAGCGTCTACACACACTCGTCTGTGGCGGGGAATATGTGCTCGGGTCCGGGGCGCGCATCGATAGAAACGTCGGCCCGACCCGCGACATCCTGAGAGGGCGGCCGGGTTCGAGTTTGGTGAGCCCCGGCGGAGGGGGAGATCGGCGCACGAACTGTCTTCGATGTATCGCAAAGAGCTCGGCTCCCAGTAGGTGTTCCAAGACATATGACAGCGGGCGAAATCGATCGTTCAACAGCTAGGCGGCGTAGTGAGGAGTCGAAAATGTCAGGACAAGCGGCGCAGGTGTCTGCTTCCCCGACGCGATCGCAATCCGCTGGCCGCGAGGCAGTGATGCAACTCGACAAGATCGATTTTCGTCTTCTTGATCTCGTCCAACGAGACAATCGCCTCTGTAGTGAACAACTTGGAGGGAAGGTCGGCCTATCCGCATCCGGAGTTCAACGTCGGCTGAAGCGCCTTCGATCGACGGGTGTCATAGAGGCCGACGTTTCCATCATTTCTCCAAAAGCAATTGGGCGTAATGTGACCGCAGTGGTTCTCATTTCCTTGGAGCGCGCGCGTGCCGATACCGTTGATCGTCTAAAGAGGCAAATTAGCAAGATGCCTGAAGTGATGAGCGCATTCTACGTTACAGGTCTGGCTGACCTCGTCTTGCTAGTTACCGTAAACGACATGGAAGATTACGAGCGGTTTGCTCGGCGCCTTACAGAGGAAAGTTCAGAGATAAAGCGCATTGAAACAATGGTGGTCATGGATCGGTTCAAAGCAGGATTTACTTTGCCAATAGCCTCCATCGCATGGTGTTAAGCGACTGACGAAGAGGACATTGGCTTGCTCAACTACCGTCGACCGCAGTCCGCAAGGGTCGGCTTTGGTCTTTATGGCTAGATCGATCACAATCTTCAGATGGGGGATACGTTGCGTCGCTCGCGTCACGCCAAGATCGTGGCAACAGCCGGTCCGGCAAGTGCCGAGCCTGAGAAGATACGTGCTCTCTACCTTTCCGGGGTAGATATCTTTCGGCTAAACTTCAGTCACGGAACCCACGAAGACCACGCCAAGAGTTATGTGTGTATCCGTGAACTCGAGCGGGAATTCGGCCGGCAGATAGGCATCCTGCAGGATCTCCAAAGCTCCGCATCGGATCCCTTGAAGAAGGCAGGCTGGTTTTGCGTGCTGGAGAAACGGTCCGCTTTGTGATGATGGAGCCAACGGAGCAAAGCAATCGATACCCTTGCCTCATCCGGAGAGTTTTGCAGCCGTCCATCCCGGACAAGAACTTCTTATTGACGATGGCCGGGTGCGCTTGAGGGTCACCGAGCCGCGAGACGGAGAAATCGTTGCGCAAGTGGAGGTCGGAGGCCTGGTGACGGACCACAAGGGGGTCAACGTACCGGGGGCCTCACCAACAAAGATCGCGCCGACTTCGCGTTCGGCATTGACCTTGGGCCCAATGGGTGGCCTTGTCCTTTGTTCAGAAACCGTCCGACCTGATTGAGGCACGCTCCCTGATCGGCGAGGCCGCAAGTTTGATGGCGAAAATCGAGACGCCGATGGCGCTCGATCGAATCGACGACATCATTGGCTTGTCGGACGGCGTTATGGTGGCGCGCGGTGATCTTGACGTCGAAATCCCGCCCGAGGAGGTGCCTGGCCGGCAAAAGGAGCTCATGCGCGCCTTCGGCGTGCCGGAAAATCCGTCATCGTCGCAACGCAAATGTTGGATTCCATGGTGGCTGGGCCGATTCCGCCGCGGGCGGAAACCTCAGATGTCGCTACCGCCATCTATGATGGAGCCGATGCAGTGATGCTATCTTCTGAATCGGCAAGCGGGGCCTAACCAAGCTCTTCAGAACAACTAAGGCGTTTCGGCATTCAACCGGGGGAAGAAGCGCCGGGGCATGGGAAGATCCTCGACAAGATCTATGACACGTTATCTGCGGAACTTGGCGCGGCAACTGCGAAGCTCAACGCGATCGCTTGATTAGCGATTGGCAGAATCCGCGTCAATTAGCGAATAGCTCGTGCTGCGGCCGCCGGCCGCGTCCTTGGTCAGCACGCCTTTTGCGACAAGATCGTCAATGTCACGCAGAGCTGTGTCCTGCGATGACTTCGTTAACAGTGCCCACTTCGCCTTCGAAGCCTTCGAACAGGCGTTCGATCATTGCGCGCTGGCGGTCGTTGAAGCTTTGATCGGCATGCTTCTTCCAGAAGCGGGCCTTTCGAAGAACTGACGCCAGGATTGTGTCAGCGCGATCGAAGGCACGATCGAGGCAATCAAGAACCATTCGAGCCATTCGGTGATGTCGAGTTCACCTTTCTGGGTGGCTTCCAGAATATCGTAGTAGGCTTGCGCTCCTGCCGGATCTGGGCCGACATGCTGTAGAAGCGCTGCGAGCTGTTCTCGGAGCGGGCCAGCGCCATATCGGCAATCGCGCGGGCAATGCGGCCATTGCCGTCTTCGAACGGATGGATGGTGACGAACCAAAGGTGCGCAATCGCCGCCTTCAACACGGCATCGATTTCCTGCGCGCCATTGAACCAATCAATGAAGGCTTTCATCTCGTCGCCAGTAAGGCGGCTTTGGGGTTTCGTAGTGTACCCGCTCGCGTCCGATCGGCTCCGAGACGACTTGCATCGAACCCGACGCCTCAGTGCGCCAGGCACCGCCGGTGATCTTGTTCATGCCGCTGCGCCCCGGAAACAAGGCTGCCTACCAGCCAAACAACCGTTCGGCGCTGAGGGGTGTACTGTACTTTCCAGTGGCGTCGAGCATCATCTCCACGATGCCTTCGACGTTGCGCTCGGAAGGGGTGAGGGCGTCGATATCGATTCCGAGACGACGGCCAGCGATGAACGCACCTGTTCGTCGCTGAGAACCTCGCCTTCGATTTCGCTCGACTTGGTGACTTCTTCGGTGAGGGCCTCAAGATTTGCTTCTGTCTTGAGTCTGATGCCGAGCTCCTCCATACGCCCCGAAAGACGTCCCTGGCGATTGCGCACCGCCGCCAGCTTCTGGGCAAGCTTTGAGGCGTCTTAGGTGAGGGCTTTGGAGAACGAGTTGGCAACAAAATCCACAAAAAAGAAGCCGTTTTAGATAATTGCGCTCAGCGAGGGCGGGTACCTCGGGCTGTACGCTGCCGAGATCCTTGCCCGCCTGGAGGAAAGGGCTGGCAGACCCATTGGAAGCTGTTTTGATTTGATCGCTGGCACTTCCGTCGGTGGGATCTTGCAGCGGGCGTTTCGCTGGATGTGCCGGCTGCCCGCATGCGAGACCTCTTCATCGAACGGGGGCGGGACATCTTTTCGGGCCGGCCGCGGCCCAAGTTCGGCTGGATCGACGCAGGGGCGGTCAGTGCTTGGTCCGAAGTACGATGGCCAAGCCTTGCGGAGCGTTGTTTCCTAAATTATTGGCGACCAAACGATGCTGGCTGCCTGCAAGCACCGCTTGATCATCCCTGCGGTCAACATGACGAAGGGGAGTGTCCAGAAGTTCAAGACGGGTCATCACCCGGATTTCACGCTGCATCCCAAGCGGCGATTGGTCGACGTGGTCATGGCGACCAGCGCCGCGCCGACCTACTTCCCACTGGCGGAGGTTGGCGCTGCGCACTATGCCGACGGCGGTCTCGTCGCCAATGCCCCTGACCAATGTGCCCTGCACGAGGCAACGCACTTTCTGAAGCAAGATGTGTGTCAGATCTCGATCCTCAGCTACGGCACGACTTCGACCGGATTTTCCCTCAAGCGATCCCTCGGTCGCGATCTCGGCAGCGCGAAATGGATGATGCGAAGCCGTATTGAGAACAATCGTTTCCTCACAGCAGCAGCTCGTCGATTACATGCTGCGCCACCAACTGGGCGAACGCTATCTACGAATCGATGCCACCCTCTCGGAAGAGCAGCAGGCCGATTTGGCCCTGGATGTTGCTGATGCGAACGCTCAAGGTACGTTGCTTGACTTGGCGGAAGGTAGCTTCCAGAAGGTTTCTGTTGATCCTGCACTTCAAAAATTTCTGACTCACAAGCCCGATCCGCCCGACTTTCCCGGCGTGACCTCGGCTTAGATTAAACGGCGAGCGCTCTAAAGTCGGTACCTGGAAGACCAAGTTCTCATAGGCGTTTCTTGAGTTGGATCGATCCCTTGGTATTGCGATCGGTCCAGTAATGACGGGTCATCTTCTTCGGCGGCGTACCGATGACGCGGTAGCGGAATATAGTGGATTTCGGTCTGCGTGCCGCGAGCGAGAATGTCGGGGTCGCTCTGGTAAACGCCAATCACTTCATAGACACCGTCATTGTGACGGATCAGCCGTCCAGCAAGCTGAAAGGATCTATTTGTGTTGGGCTCTTCGCCTGTCACCAATCGAACCGATAACGATGTGTAGGTTTGCGTAATCGTGGCGGTGCCGGTGATCGTCTTATTCTCTCGGCCACCCTGTTCGGCGTAGGAGGACAATAATTCAGCTCCCCACTGGCCGGAGAGCTCGGGGTCTTGTGAAAAAGCCGGAACGGCCAGTGCCGCCATAATACCCGGTCGAAGGCCGTCAAGAGGCCGGTGACGACCGCGACCGTGACCGAAAATGGCTTGGCGTAATCCCAGGATAGGTCTACTCCGAAGTACAGGAGTGAAATTGCCCAGACCCCGGCCGCAACGATGATGATAACCGAGATCGAAAAGCCTGAAGGCATGTCCGAAGCAAATGTCTGAGGAAATGGGTATCGAAGCGCTGCTTCGGAAAGTACATTCTGAAGGCCTTCCTCGCTACCCTTTGCTGGTCGTGTTCTTCACCGGAAGCGAACAGCCGCCGGATTGTGTTTCGATGCTTCGCGTTCCGATGCTGAGTGGAGGCTTTGTCTTTGGCGAGGACTTTAGCAGCCGGGTTCGGCAAGCGATGGCGGATAACGAGAGCGCCCACGATGGAGCGGTTGCGTTCGGCCGATCGAGGAAGTCCAGCTCCTATAAGTGCGCGGGCTGGTCTTACCGCATTGTCGCGACAACAGCATCTGGTGCGGCAGAGGCAAACAGGGGCGCGGCTTACAACAGCGCAATTTCGTTGTCGCTGAGCCGCGGTGTCGATCTCGTCTGCCTGTTTTCCCGGGATCTGGAGATCTTCGTGGGTGGGAGGCGGGCAACCCTCGTTGAAGGTCGGTAGTTCCTATCATAGGTAAGCGATTGCGGTTGCTCCGGCCGATAGCCAGGCCGTCTGAATACCGATCCGGCCCAGCACGTTGGACGGGGGGGGCAGGAACCGCCTTTTTGCCCCAAAAAAAGGTCCGAATCGGCCACAATTGGGTTTGATTTGACATCGAAACCTTTTTGAAATCTAGCTCTTCTGGTGTCAGAAGTTCTCCTATGTTTCTGACACTGGAGTGAGAGCCATGACCGCGCTTAGCACCCGGATTTTGGAAGTCACCAAAGAACTGCCCGAAGGCGCACCGATTGCTGCCAAGGCGCTTTTGCACCTTGGAAAGCGTGCTGCTGTCGATCAGGCCCTTTCGCGTCTTGCCGAGCGAGGAAAGCTCCTGCGTGCGAGGCGAGGGGTGTATCTACGTCCGGTTGAAAGCCGTTTCGGGGTTAGAGCTCCGTCGGTCGAAAAAGTCGTTGAGGAAACCAAGGCTCGCAGCGGTGAGACCATTGTTTCCAGCGGCGCGGCGGCGGCCAACCATCTTGGTTTGACAACGCAGGTACCCGTCCGTCAGGTTTATCTGACCTCTGGTCCTTCTCGCGAGCTCCACCTTGGCAAGCAAGTTGTCCAGCTCAAGCATGCGCCGCTTTGGCAGCTTACGCTGGCGAACCGTCGTGCTGGTGAGGTGGTGCGTGCGCTTGCCTGGGTTGGTCCCAAGACGGCAGAACGAGCATTGCGGTCGCTCAGTCAGAAACTGACCCCAACCGAAGTGAGGGAACTTAAGTCCGCGGCGTCTTTATTGCCGACTTGGCTTGCCAGGCCGGTAAGCGAGCTGCATGTCTGACAGGTTCCTAAATCTGTCTGACGCCGAGCGCCGAGAGGCGCTCGGCGTTGCTGCTTCCAATTCAGGACGTCCGGCACATCTCCTTGAGAAAGATGTCTGGGTTGTTTGGTGCTTGAACGCACTCTTTTCCTCTCCACTGGGAGAGCACCTCGTTTTCAAGGGCGGAACGTCCCTTTCCAAGGCGTACGGCGCAATCCGCCGCTTCTCAGAGGACGTCGACCTTAGGAAGTTCCAGGCGATGGTCGCGCTTGGCCTCGCGAATAGCCGACTAAAGGACTTCTACGACGTCTGGGTGTTGATCCGCTCCTACAAGTTCGACGGCGACGCCCTAGCCCGCGCCATCAAGACGACGTTCACGCGCCGCAAGACCGAGATTCCGACCGCACTGCCGGACGCGTTCACCGCGGCCTTCACCGAGGACGCCGGCAAAAAGGATCAGTGGGCGGCGTTCACTAAGCAGGTCGCGGTCGACCCGGGCCCGCTGAAGGATGTGGCAAAGACGCTCGCGGAGTTTCTGATGTCGCGCGCAGAGGAAGCTCGCACCCTGAAGGACGGGGCGACGGAGACCTAGCTGGGTCGACCATGGTGCTGCGAATGACGCCGATCATCGTCATCGACACCACCAGCAGCACCAGCCGCGTGAGCATTGCAGTTCCCGTGATTACCGTGATCACCTCGATCGCCAGCAGCACCCGCTGGATGATCATGGCCATGCCGATCATCGGCATCGCGCCATGGCCGGTTAAAAACCGCTGCCAATCGCGTGCTGAACTACCGGCTCCGCAACCGCCTGATCGCGATATCCACACCGTAATTCGGATAGCCAAAACGGCCAACGAGCCTGATAGGCTGGATATCGAGTACAGATTCGCCGTAACCCTAACTATCTCGAGGGATGCCTGACTGTGCGATTTCGCAATCTTGAAAAGTACCAGCGGGGCAAATCGGGTAGCACCATGCAGCTCGGAATTCCCTTGCCGCAAACGCCGGACGGCCGGGTGTATCGATACTCGCCCAACGAACACGCGCACCCGCGCCATTTCGTCATGGGCAGTCGAGTCGAGGGCTTCTCGTAGCCGGAGCGATGACACCCCGCATGTCGCATCAACCGGGCGTTCCCGAAACGGTTTGCCCCTACAGCGGCGTTGTCGCGCCCGACAACGACTTCAGAACTTGCTTGGCATGGATGATGTCGCGGGCGTTACCGAACGAGTTCACGCGTTCTGCAGCCAATCGGACTGAAAAAGGGAGGCGGAGCGATCAGGTGTCGGATCCGCGAGAGGTGTTGGCCGGCCGCCGCTAATCCCTCTTCCTGGATTCGAAGAGCACACCGATGTCGTTGGATCATGCAAGGTTCATCAGGAGGCGGTTGTGGACTTCAATGGCATTTTTTCAATGCGGCGCCAGATCTCATCCGCGATCTCGCGAAGGATTGGATCTGAGATCCGCTCCTTATTGCCAGTGACGAACTGTCGGCGATTATCGAGCGTTGGAAAATGGTTCGCATAGACTAGCGCCTGGAAAACGGCGTCCAACTTGTCAAAATCGCGGGCCAAGCTCGCGCACCGATCGGCCCCTGTCTCAAACCGTTGAAAGTGACTGAACGAGGCGGCTAGGCCAGGTAAATGCTGATAGGTAGCTAGCGCGGCGATGCGATGCATCGTTGGTATCTCCTTTGACTTCGTCTCGCCGTCGGTAGGGCGGTAGTCGCCGATGTAGGCCTCTGCGATATCGTGATACAGAAGGATTCGGATGATCTGGGTTGTTTCTTTTGGATCGAGTTTCGGCGTCAGTCGTTCGCTCAGAAGGTCGACGAGAAGCATCGCACCATAGGCATGCGAAGCGACACTTTCCACGACCTGCTTTTCGGCCGTCATCTGGCGATCAACCCACCCGATCCGCGGTATTGCTTTCGTGGCAAATAGCTCAACCACCGCATCAAGGCTTGAGTAGAGTTCGCGCGAAAGTGCGTGTTCAACCATGATTAGAAAGGCTGAAAGCTCTGGACCCAACGTCACGTTGCTGGCCATGAGCCTCTTTATGAGACCCGCCTCTTGTTCACGTTGTTCTGTCGATAATTTCGCGAGTTCATGACGATACCGGACCAGCGAAAAATACGTCAGAATGCAGATTCGATCGTATTCGCCTGTCGTTCCGCTGCTTATCGCGGCCTCTATCCGTCCTCCAAGCAACTGGCGAGTACGACGCGAATTACCTCCTCTGTCTTCATGGTCGAGCGCCACTGTGACGCCTGTGGCATTGTGATCACGGTAGTATTCGAGATGAAAGCTCCGGTTCAAACGATCTTCATAGGGATCGCTGATGACGGCAGCGATGTAAGCGTCGGTTGCTTTCTTGTCGCCATTTAGCGAGCGGCTGATATAGAGCGAGCGCCTTGCGAGTCGCCAGAATTTGGTTTGTTCGCTCGGCGATATTGTGCCTGGATCCAGCAACACTTGAGCGGCTGTGTCGAAAGCTTTTTCGGCCCGAAGCCTGCCCCGTTCCGAGCGCGCACGTCCGAAAAGATACAAGGCATAGGAAAGTGAAGCCGGCTCAAGAGTGTCCGAGATCTTGTGCGCGGCGGAGAGCACTGCGTCCTCGACGCGCTGGTCGGCCATGAGATCCTTGACAGCGCTGTTGACGTCGTTGCCAAACACCAATGATAGAAAAAGCTCCTCGTTAATACCCGTAGACTTGAAGATCGCGCTGCTACTCTTGGAATTGTTGAATTCACCAAGGATATAGATGACAGCCTTGGCGATCAGTGCGGTTTGGACAATGCGCGGAAAAAGCGCGAAGTCGCTCTCGTATCGGTCATGCGCGGTCGCAAGCTCTGGAGATCCGGCACTTTTCACCAGGATGCGGCAGTAAGACCGCAGAGCTGCCACGCAAAGCAGGTTGAACTGCCGGCTCGTGAAGCGGCCGTAGAGGTCGCCGTAGAGGTTTTGCATCGATTGGATCACAAAAGCCGAGCTGTTCTTGCCTTCGAACGCCATCTTCCCGGCATTGTGTAGATATATGGAGACCACGAAATGATTGAGATAAAGAAACCCGAGCGTTCGAAGCGCAGCAAGGATCGCCTCAGGTGACTCGCCCGTGCTCGTTCCACTCGTTCGGACGATGCCGCCAATAACCGCCCTTGCTAAAGCCTCGTCGTTTACTGAGATCGCTTTCAGGTCGACCGTACGGTCGTGCTTTCTGTTGTGAAGGTAAGGCGTCGGAGGGTAATCATTTGAGTCCGCTTGGAGTTCATAATGATCAATTCCGAACGCGAGCACCAGCGTTGGCTCGTTGCGCGCGAGCAGCTGGGAAAGCGCCTCGATGATCGGACGCTCGCTGTCCGTTCCGATCAACCCATCCAGAAAAACGATAACGTTGTCCTTTGTGTCGATCAGGCCGGGAGCATCCCGATCGACACGTCTTCGAAGTACCGAAACGGTATCGGCCGATCCGGCTTCCTTGATTATTTTGCGGGCGTCGAGGAACACTGTTCTGGGTGCTTCGTGCGCATCATTAACTGAAAGCTGAAGGGCTCGCAGGAGTGCCGTCTTTCCGCCGCCGCCGCGCCCCTGGACCAGGAACGACCCGGCTCTGGGCTTTTCCAGTATTTCGCTCAAGAGCTTCGAAAACCGAATTGGAAGAACGGTCTCACCATGATCTCTTTTCGAGACGGTAATGCGCATATTCGAAAATCGATCGTCGAAATCTGACGTGGAGGGGGCGCCTATTATTCGTTGTCCTGGATACTCTGGACTGTAGTCTTCCGGGACGCCACCAACTCCGCTCAGCTTTCGCTCGTCTCCAAAGAGACTAGGCTCCGCGATGAGTAATTTGACCGTATCCAGTGCATTCGACATCGCCCAGCGGCGGATAAGTCCGTTGCCGATTGCATCGTATTCCGGCTTCTGTGTTGTGGCCGGGTCACTGATAGCTCTGACTGCATAAAATGGCGGCGCCGGTGTCAATGTAAGCAGTCCATCGGCAATAAGCCCGCTTTCCATATCGGCGGCAACGTAATTGCGATCCGTGTTCTTCAATACGTGTTCTTTGAAGCGCGCTGATTTGATCAGCAGATTGCTGACTGCAAAAGGCCCGCTCACCACGGTCGGCGTCTTGGCGAGGTCGTTGACGCCCTCCCATTCTTTCAGCTTCCGTCGCTCATTTGGGGTGAGGGTGTAACCCGTTCGTTTGGCGAAATTGTCAATGCTGGGGAGCTTGTTCTTCTTCTTGAATGGGACAGAATTTACGACGGATCCGGCACTGATGCTCACGGGAGCCGGTTTGCCGCCGGGAAGTATTTCATACCCATTCTTTTCGTCATCCTGCGCAGCTGCTCGGTAATCAATGACATTGATGTGAGTGGGGACGACGACATCACCGACCCGAGCGTCCTTTATTCGGCCCGAAATGCCGACGTTCAACACCAGCTTGGGTGAGAATTTCTCCGAAAAGCGAAGCGCCGCATCCCGGATTCGCAGGCCGATTTCGCCCACGCTCACCAACGCGCCCCGCCGGGAGGTGCCGTTCGCGTCTTCGTATTCAAAGGAGTGATACGGAAAAATGCCCAGTCGAGGCGCCTCCTTCAGCTTATGAAACGGCAAATCGTGAAACGTCTCTGCTTCTTCCGTCAGCGCGATTAGAATCAGTACGTCTAGGTCTTCTGGTGAAGTCATGAAAAGGTCTCGACAGGAAATTGGGCAGGGGATCGCCGATTGAAGGCGCCACCTCGACTATAAGCATTGAAAACTATTGGCGATGACTATTTGCAGCTTGAGAGCTTACGTGTGTTGATTGATTCAATCAACTGGAACGACGCAGCCGTCTTTCGAAAATTGGCGCAACGCCATAGGGTTAGGAAGACCGCCGCACAGCACATCATCGAATCTCACCTGGACAGGAGTGGTCGCGGCATACCGGGTGGCTCCACGTGCCAAAAATGCAGACAACCCCACTGCCGATGGGGTACATTGGCCCCAAGCCAGACATCCCTAATGGGGTGACACAGCTGCACGGCGGCCCATCGGCCACTTTCGTCCTGCTGAGGCCGAGAAGATTATTTCCCAGGTACGCCGAACTTGGCCGAGCTGGTGCAGCGGCGTTGCAATGTTCGCCGGATTTCGGCGTGCTGCCAGGGGAGGGTGCGGAAAAATGCGACCTCCTCACAGATTCGGGAAAATGGCGCGCTGTGTCCTATTATTTTGCTTATGAGTGATCGTCGCCCATCTTTGGAAGTATTCTCCTGAGGGGCGCCGCACGCGGCCTATAGGAGTTTCTTAGATGATGAACTCGCCCGAGCGGCGCTGTTCCATGTGAAGCAAACGACCGCCGCAAAAGCTCTCGGCTGCGCACAAGAGATGCTACGAGCTTTTGTGATCTTCGCCAGCATCCGCGTGATCACCTTCCTCGTTAATGGCTGGGTACCTGCAAATTGCTAATGAGGGGGGCTGATTGGTCGTGCTCGACGTGATCTTTCAACAATCTCTGCTTCTTGGCTTGCACCCGGATCTGAGACGATCTTCAAAGGGAATCGACCGGCCGGCCTTGCGAATTCCATAGTAACGTTCCCGCCTGCTTTAGCGACCAACGCCTTCAGGCGATCGAACTCGCCGCACCAGATCGTTTCCATGTCGCGGTCACGATTTGCATCGCGAGCTTCGGCCGAGCTGCCGATAGCTACGGCACGCACCTGAAGGAGATCCGATCTCGATCCGCCCAAGAGCTCTACTCCGTAGCCAGGATTGGCCGCTTTACGAATGACGATCTGGCCGTTCTGGACCCAGGCGGTCGCCATACCCTCGGATACCTCGTATCCCAGGCCGGCAAGACCTTCGAGCACCACACGCCTGCGCTCCTCGGCCGCCATCGCCTTGAATTCTTCCTCGATGAGCAGGTCTGCGCGCTTGACGAGTTCTTGCCCCTTGCTGCGCAATGGGGAGGCGAGGACTTCCTCGATTTCGGACACCAGCGAGGTAGCCTCCGCTGACTTCATCACGCAAAGCTCGGCGCGTCGCGCCCGAAGCTCGTCCGCTAGTCGCGCGCTGGCGCGGCCATCCTTCACGGCCGCGGCCAGGTCCAACAGAAGGCTATCTGCGATAAGCGATCTTCGAGCCGGCGCCACTGCTTCCATGAGCGCAACACGGTCCGAGAATGGGGAGGGATCGATGCCAAGCCCACGCAACTCGCCGAGTAGAGCATCGACGCGTCCCAAGGCGGGATCCTCGATCTCCTGAGTTTGCCCGGCAATCCATTCCTGCAGGGTCTCGCGCCGTTCGCCGGCGCCCAGGCGACTGGCAAGCTCGCGTTGCTGGTCTGTCGCGCTATCCGGTGCCGCCTGAGAAGCAAGCAGCAACAGCGCCTTTGCCATGGCCGCTTCTAAGCGCTCGGAAGATGCCGCCAAGCCACTGAGCTCGCTTTGAATATTGGCGGGAATCTCGACTTTCAGAGCTTGCAGTCTCTGTAGCAGCGCCTCGGCTGCCGCTTTCGAGCGCCTTAATTCGCGGTTCGAACGGGCCGCTATTTCGGCAGCTCTTTCGACCCGGCGCTCGGAATCCGCCTGAAGGAAGGCGATCTCGGCGGCAACCTGCTTCTGGAGTTCGGTGAAACGATCTGCCTCGAGCAGGCGATGAAGCGCGTCCCGCCGGGCTGTGACATTCTCGATGTCCTTCTGCTCGATCGTTCCGTTGCGCCTGCCGGCGGACGTCCAGCTTTCGATCGCGCAGTCAAGCCGCGCCAGGTTGCGACGACAGATGGCGATGATCTCTGCTCGAGTAACGATCCTGAATGCTTTGGGTCCGCTCATTGCAATCCTCCCCCACGGAGCGCGTGCTCGACAGCGTTCTTGAGCCGGAGGCGTTCGGCGTCTCCAGCATGAGTCCAAGCATACGACGAAACTCTATGGACATAAGGAACGGCTTTTCGCAACACATTGGGGCGCCAGATCTCGCGAGCACGCGCTCTTTGAAGCAATTGGTGTCGCGGCGCATCGCATTCCACGCCTATCGCGTAGAGGCCGGTCCGGGGATCGGTCACGGCAAAATCAAGGCTGAATGCGCCGCCATCGCGAGCCCGACTGGGCTTATAGCCATTCGCTTCCAGAAAGGCTTCGACGGACCTGGTGAAGCCGTCGTCCTCATGATGTCCAGCTTCGTGGTGCGGACGTGGTTCGGTTACCATCCGGTCCAGGAGCGTCTTTCCGGACTCTGCAAGACCATCGGATACCGTCCTGGCATATTCGAGGTAGCCTTGCAGATAGTCGCGCGGCACCCTGGGACCACTCCGCCTCGTCAACAGGTCCGATATCTCCGATATGGGCATGGATGTGACGATGACCACCTTTTCTCTCGCACGTGTTACCGCGACATTCAGGCGGCGCTCGCCGCCGGCGTGGCCTAGTGCGCCGAAGCTCTTGCGGAAAACGCTGTGTTCGTTACGGCCGAATGTCGTGGAGAAAACGATGATGTCACGTTCATCGCCTTGCACGTTCTCCACATTCTTGACGAAAAAGCCCATGTCCTCGCCATGCTCGATACGTTCGCGCTCGCGCATCAATGCCTCTCGGAACGCTGCGTCGTTTTCGGCGCGATCTTCCAAAGCATCTTCTATGGCGTCGGCCTGCTTGCGGTTGAATGTGACGACACCAACCGACGGTGGTGATGAATCCTCCCAAAGCTCCGATAGGTATTGTACGACATCGCTGGCTTCCTTTTGGTTCGTCTGGGCCTTGTAAGTGCCGGCCGAGCGCACGACTTCGATCGGCTTGAGCCTGCGGATTGTCTCTACGGGATGGCGAACCGGGACGCTAAGGCCGTTGGCGTAGAACGATGCGTTCGAGAATGATATCAGCTCTCGATATTTCGAACGATAGTGCACCTGCAGAGTACGGGTCCGAAGCACGGAGCGGGCGAGTTGGAGGAGGTCGGGACAATCCTTGATCTCTCTGCGATTCCACGTCTCGGCGAAGGCTTCGCGTTCCTCCTCGCTGGCTCCTTCTTCTGGTTCTTCACCGTCGAATATTGCCGCTTCGTCGTTCTCGACCTTGCTGGCGAAGAAGGAGGTCGGCGGCATCTGCTTTTCGTCGCCGCTGACGACGACGAGCCTGCTGCGAAACAGGGAGGGGAGCGCATACTCAACTGGCATCTGCGAAGCCTCGTCAAAGATGACGGTATCGAAGAGTCCCGCGCGAGGTTGCAGCACGCGGCTTGCGACATCTGGCGTCATGAGCCAGACCGGCCGGAGCGCGAAAAGACCGAGCGGAGCGGCCCGATCGATGAATTCGCGCAATCTTAGCGCTCTTGGGCCCCGCAGCCTGGTGATCGCGTCCCACTCGCTGGTCGGACGCACTTTTGCTGCATCGATACCTTGGACGAGAAGATCCCGGTTGTACTGCCGGATCTGCGCGTCGGCTTCCGCGAGCGATTTTACCTTCGCATGTAGCTCGTCGGCGTCGAACAAGACGTCAGGATTCGCACCCTCCATATCGGCCTTCCACGCCAAACGGGCCTCGCGGCCTATAGTGGCGCGAATGCAGGCGTCGAGGTCTTCGGAAGCCAGTCCCGAAAGCTCGGACTCTCTGGACCTGAGTGCTGCGAAGATGGCACGCTCCTTGTCGCCCAGTCGCGAAGAGCGAAGTCGATACTCCTGATAGCTGCTCAGGATCGGCAGAGCCTGCACGATCTGGTCAATGGCGCTGGCATTGGAGCGACCATTCTCGAGCGCCGAGCGTCTCGATCCGAGCCACAGTTCGTCGAAATAGGTCCTGAGCCGGTCCAATGCGGCACGGCTCTCCTCTCGCGTGTCATGCCTTCTGAGCGCGAGTTCAGCCCGCTGAAAGAACGTGCCGAGCTCCTCGGTCGTTTCGGCCGAGAGCGCTCTCTCGAGCTCAAGCCGGTCGGGGCACCGATCGATGAGCGAATTATGGCCTCCCAGACCATTGAGGAACGAGCCGAGGCGCTCGGCGAAATCGGCGAGCTTACCGGGCGACAAATCCAGATTGGGGGCACGGCCGAACAGGATCGTGAAATATTGCTCGAGTTCGTGCCGTGGCTGGCGTATGGCCAATTCGAGCTCGACCGCATAATACAACGAGCTGATGGCGTCGTTATCTTGCGGGAGCTGCAATGATGCAAGGAGCTGGCGTACACGGCGCGTGCGCAGCCAGTGGAGCGGGTTGAGCCATTGTAGGGCGCTTGCCGGCAAGCGAACTTGGCCCGCGAGTTCCTCGGCAGAGCAGAGCTCTTCCCCATTGAAGGCGATGAGCTTGGAGCAAAAGTTCGGCTTGTAGGACGGGCCGTCGAGCGATGAGAGGATTTCTTTAATCGCTGATAGGCTCTTGAGAATGCGCGCAGCTTCCGATGTCCCATCCTCGACGTTCCGAAACAGCGGCCGCAATCGAGCAAGATTTGCGCAGACCGAATCGCTGATCGAGCGGAGCTCATCCGCTTCGGCGAGCCAGGACCGAAATTCCGCCGCATCCGATATTTTCAGACAATTCGCCGTCTCAGCGTCGGTCTGCTCCCGCCGCGCGTCGGCTTGCAAAAATGCCTGCAGGTGCAAGGCCAGTGCGGCCGCGGTTCCTCGATCGGGATTGAACGGCTTGAGGGCCGACAGAGGATTGTCTTCAAATTTCGACGGAAGCCAGAATTTCGCGAGCGGACCGCAATTCTCCTCGATCCTCGCCACGTCCGCGGGATGTAGATCTGCCAGCATAGGGCGGAGTTCAGGAGCGTCAATGGGTTTCGGCCTACCTTCTTCGATCTCGAGCAGTTCGCCGAGCAGCGTTCGATAGGACAATCCGGTTCGATCATCGACGGCATGAAGTGCAACCTGGCGACGGTCCAGCTCCGTCTCGAGCGTCTCGATCCGAGCCGCGAGGCGATCGCGCTCTCGCTTCCAGGCCGGAGAGCCTCCGGGAGACAGGTTGTGCAAAGCCTGGACCTGCGAACGGATTGCGCCCACGATCGGCTCACGGTCGCGATTGGCATCGGTGACCATGACGAAGCGATCCGTCAGGCGTTCCTTATCTAACCGCTTGCGGACAACCTCGAGAGCGGCTTGCTTCTGGCAGATCACGAGGAGCGATTTTCCCGTGCCGATGGCGTCTGCGACCATGTTGACGATGGTCTGGCTCTTGCCGGTTCCGGGAGGTCCTTCGATGACCAGTCCCGGGGCCTGACGTGCTTCGAGCACGGCCGCCTCCTGCGAGGGATCACTATCCGCAGTAAAGTACCGGTCGGCCTCTTTCACCTGTGGGGATGCCGAGGGCGCCGCCTGCTGTTCATTCAGGCGCAGGGCGGCCTCCAGTGCCGTGGCCGTCGGCGGCAAACCCCGGAGGGTCTCGAGATCCTTCATCACCGCCTGGCCCATGAAGGCCAGATGGAACAGCACGGCTGCTGGCACCAGCTGCCGTTCTTGCGCGCCGACTTCGACGTCCTTTCCGGGAAGCGCAGTCAATTCGTTGCCGATAGGCTTGGCCAATCGGCTGAAGGCGTCCATCACCGCCTGGACGGACAAGCTTGCATGGGTCAGGAGCTCGTTGGCCGCTTCCTGCCAACGTCTCGCCTCGGCAATTCCGACCATTCCTTCGAGAGCGGGATTGACGAGAACATGCTCGATCTCGGTATCGGGATTTCTCTCGCGCCCGTAACCTAGAGTGACATGACCGCGGTTTCCGACCTCCGGATTGACGCGCACCGGCCACAGCAGGACCGGCGCAATCCGCGGTTTCGTGTTCGGCCGATGATCGCGCATGATCAGGAACGGAAATCCCATGAACAGGCCATCGATGCCGGTATCGCGCCTGTAAAGCAATGCATGGGAATGCAAGGAGCGCAACCTTCGTTCAAGACCGTCGTCATCGGCGAAAGCCGCCGGATCGACGTTCACGGTCCGGTTCGTACGACCAAGCAGTTGGTCGAGAATCTCAGCTGCCGGCACTCTGGACGAATCGAGCTCGGTGAGATCGATCCTGGCCGATTTGCCGATCAGCATGCGCGTCAGCGGCCCGCGCAAAACGCCGCCTGAAATCCGCTTGGCGAAGAAGTCCAAGATCGTCGACACATAGCCTTGCTTTGGAAGCGCTCTCCACGTCTCCGCGGGCACACAAAGAAGGGCGAGCGCGCGCCCTAGGGGCATCCGTCTGTCCAGGCGAAACTGATCCGCCCACTCGTCGACGTCCTTGATGCCGCATCTGGCGAAGTTTTGAATGCGCTCGTCAATCGTCTGGTAGATCTCGCGACGTGGGCGGCCGAGAAGGGTTGTGGCCTCCTCTGCCGAAAAGTTGCCGAGCCCGGCCGTCGACGCCTCCTTTTCTGCTTCTTCGATGACCTCGGCGACCGAGCGGAACTGGTTCGAGGTCGCGCTGAGCAGGATGACGAGGTCTTCTTCCGCCGAAATGCGGCGCTCAGTGAGCGCTGCTACGCCGGCATGGTCGGTATCGGGGAAAAATTTTCGCCGTTCTTCCCAGAGCGCGGCGAGGCGGGCCATAGAGGTCGACAGCAGGTGAACGCGCAGAGCATCCTCGTCGACCGCGAGTTCGAGTTGGTCCAGTCGTTTACGAACCGTGTCCGAGCGGACCTTCAGGCGCCAGAGCCAATCGTCCGGATCAATCTTCCGCAGCAGGTCGGGTGCAGGACCTGTGATCAGACTGTAACCGTCGCTCGGGTGGTCGAGCAGCCAACCCGGTGTGACGATATTGCCTCTGACGATCAGAGGCATCGACGGATTGAGGGTTTTAAGGGAGATGGAGAGCTTCAAATCCTCCTGAAGGTCCTCAGTCCGCAGAATTTGCCGAAGACCTGCCGCAACAGCCGCTTCGAAGCCGGCCTCCGAAGTCCAGCTTGCAACGGCGCCTCTGAGGACAAGCGTCTTGGCTTGGTCCCAGTTCGCAGCTTCCGCCGCCGCCAATGCGAACATGTTTGCAGATCGATATTCTTTGCCGCCCAGCGAAATCGAGCTCCGGCCCTCTGTGTCACCCGCTGTATCGGCCGCTGGCGCTGATACGCTTTCTCCGCGCAGCCACGCCTGAACTTCCTTCCACTGCCAGCGCTGACGCCTGTCACGCGCCAACAGGCCGCGCAGCAACGTGTTGATCCGCTCATCCAGACTTTCGGGGAGGTGTACGCCGTTGGTGAGAATGTGGATCAGAAAGGCCTGCTCATTGATGCCTGCGAAGCAGGCACCTTGGGTGATCTTCTCCAACAAGATCATCCCCATGCTCCACCAGTCGGAAGCCGGGGCGACGCCGCCGGCGATCGCCTCGGGCGCCATATAGCGAGTGGTTTCAAGCGGAGACACGATATCGAGGTCGAATTCGGAGAGCCGTGCCGAGCCGAAGCCCCCGACGACGAGGTCAAGTGGCTCTTTTGACCGGACGAAGACCACGGAAGGGCGCAGATCCCTGTGTCGCAATCCGGCTTCGGTGAGAGCGTGAACGGCCTTTGCCAGCTCGCCGACCAACGTTGCAAGAGACGCCGGATCGGCTCGATCGACGGCAAAATCCGCCAGAGTACCGTCCTTGAATTCCTCCGCGACCTCGTAGGCGCGGTCTTGCCAGCGACCCGTTGCGAAGAATTCCGGGACGTGATCTCGAGGAAGCTTTAAGAGCAAATCGTAGATCGCTTGGTCCGGTTCCGAGCCTATAGCGTAAAGCGTGAGTATTCCTCGCTGTCCGTCTGAGGCGCGCGTGGCGACGAAGCGCTCGCGAACTGTGCTGGACGAGGCGATCCGATCCTGCAGATGCCAACCGTCCACGACCGTTTCCTGGCCGGTCGCTAGCGCGGGCTGTGGCGTCGGAATGGGCTCTGTCGGTGAGGGCGCCTCGTCCCCTTCGATGATCGGCTCGCCGCATAGGCTGCAGATCAGATCGCCAGGAGAGCCCTGATGACCGTTTCGGCAGGTCGGGGCGCGCGGAAGAGGAACTACAGCAGGATTTGGCCTTGGTCTCGCCGATCCAGCCGGCGTTATATCGACCGCCGACAGGTCCCAGCCGCAGGTTTGGCCGTTCAACGTGCCTTCGCAAAAGATCTCGCTGACGGGGCGTTCGGTATTGCAGTTCGGGCAAAGTCTAATCATCACAAAATTCTAAACAGAGGGGAAACGTGTATCTTCCGAAATTCCCAGCGTCGATCCGCCGCCTTCGAGCATATTTCGCAGGCGCCGGAAGTCGCCGCGAGCCGGAATGCCCGCAAGCCAAACGTCGCCATTATCGTCGAACATGACGTCGAAGGTGCGGTCTCTTTCGTCTATCGGCCGGTCGAAACTCGCGAACCGAGCGTGGCCCAGGGGCGTCATGAGGTGCAGCTCCTGATTGTCGCTGCCACGAAGCGCGAGGGTTTGCTTTTCATCGATATCGAACGGCCCGGAAACGACCGCGTCGATGAGAGATGGCGATGTGGCTAGCGCTTCGCAGATCGCGCTCCACCGGTAGCCGGTAAAGACCACGATGTCCGCCTTGGTTCGAGTTCTAAGCCGCGCCAGAAGATCGAACAAAGCCTCGCGCTGATCGAAGGGCTCGCCACCAGAAATTGTGATCCCGTCGGCGGTCGAAAGCCATGGCGAGACTGCCTCGACGACTTCCTGTACGGTCGTCGTTCCTCGTCCGGGCGCCCAGGTGTCCAAGGAGATGCACCCCGGGCAGCGGATCGAACAGCCTTGAAACCAGATCCCGATCCTTCGGCCGGGCCCCAAGGTTGTGACCGGGAAATGGATGCGCGACAGATTGATCATCCTCATGGGGACTGCTCGCTCACGAGATCGATCGTGGTCGATGGCCCAGCTCGAATCTGTTCAATCCTGTATCTGTGTCCGGCTTGCGCTCCGCGATCGAAGAGACTGCGCGACAGCGGGTTGATAAGGTGAGATTCAACCTGATTGCGGATGCCGCGGCCGCCGTTTGAAAGATCAGAAAGGCACAGGCCCCGAAGCACTTCGCGGGCAGCTCCGGTCAAAGTCACGCCATAGCCGAGCGATTTAACATCCCTGAGCAGGTTGTCGACCATCTGATCGAATATATCGTTGGCAACCTCAGGCCGGATGAAGTCGAAAACGATGACGTTCTCTCCGATCCGGTTCAATATCTCGGGCCGGTTGAGGACCTGTTTGAAGTGCTTCTCGATCTCGCTTCGGACCTTTCTCCGCACGCCGTCGAAGTTCTCTTCGGGCGTGACGTTGGGAATTCTCTCGCCAGATGGCCCCGGTACGTAGATGCCCAAATTGGAGGTGAAGACAATGAACGCTTCGGAGAAATAGACACGATCGCCTCGTCCCGAGGTGAGGACGCCGTCGTCGAGGACCTGCAGGAACTTGTCGAGAATCCTCGGATGGGCCTTTTCGATCTCGTCGAACAGGACAACGCTGAACGGCTTTTCACGGATTGCGTTCGTGAGCTCGCCCCCGACATCATATCCGATATAGCCGGGCGGTGCGCCGATCAGCCGTTGGTCCGAGTGCTCGGCACTGAACTCCGACATGTCGAAACGGATATAGGCAGATTCATCGCCGAAAAGCAGGCTGGTGATGGTCTTGGCGAGTTCCGTCTTGCCGACACCGGTCGGCCCGGCAAGAAAGACGACACCTCTTGGCCGGCCGCCGCGCGGCGATTGTCCGATCCCCGTCACCGCGCGCTTGACAATATCGAGCATATGCGTGACTGCGTGAGACTGTCCCTTGACGCGGCGTCTGACGAATTCTTCACCCGAATTGATCTTGTCGCGACTGATCTTCCGCCAGGGATCCTCAGTCACCCCCACTTTGAAGCGCCGAACGGCATCCCCGATCCGATCGAACTGTACGCCTTCGCTGCGGGCGAGCTGCGCGACCGCGCTGACGTCGAGCAACAGAAGCCCTTCAGTCTCGTCCACGAATCCTTGAGTACACTTTTCTAGCTCAGATTGGTCCGCGTTCTGCGCGCCGGGTAGACTTCGAACAAGGGAGCGGATGATGCTCCTTCTCGCAAGATGATCCGGTCGCCCGATGGGCACGTGTCTGATCTTCGGGTTTCCGATCAGGAACCAATCGGGCAGATCACCCTCCTTGTCGACGATCCAGACGACCGTATTGAAGAAGGGCAGCCGCTTATCGCCCGCCGGACGTGCCCGCGCCGCATGAGACAGGATCAGCGCCCGGGAGAAAAGCTGGTGCTCGGCAGGTGATAAGGCATCGTTTCGCGCGACCAGTCTTGAGGCAAAGTCGACGATGAGGGCGGAGGGCTGGCCTTCAGCCATGACGTGCCGTTCGAGCGTCGTCGACAACAGATCGATCCCGCCCGCCGCTGTGCCAGCAGTCGGCACTAGACCTAGTTGAGTGAGGTGGCTTCCGTCGGCCGGCTCGACGTCCCGAAATCCGTTCAGGAGATCGAACCATGCGATCCGCCCATAACCAGCCGCCTTTAAAACGTCCGGCAGGACCTTCGATAGCGGCGCTGCGGTGAACTCGCCCGGACTGACTTCGTAGATCTGAAGGTCCCGCGTATTGCCGGAGAGCACGAATTGGCTGCGCAGAGGCAAAAAGCGCAGCAAATCGCGGAGCCATCTGGCTTTTTCCACCGAACTGTCGTGCACCGAGAAGCCCCCTTGGACGCGTAGCGCGCGACTATAAGCTGTCCTACTCGCCGATTTCGAGAGTATTTCTCAAGAATCCATAGGGAAATAGGATAAGGCGACGAAGGACGAGAAGGGCGGTTCGATCGAGATTGGAAGGGTGCCTGCAGAGCATCGGGCGCCGATAGGGGCCCTGGCAATTTCGTCGCTCCCTAGCTGTCTGCATCTGACACAAATTCGGTCAGAATCGCGCGGTCAGCTTTAGTCACCCATATTCTTGCGACGCTCGCCGACGGCGGTGAGCTGGACGACTGCGGGCCTCGATCAAACAAGGACGGTGATCACGCCGCCGCCGCGATCGAGTGCCTCGGCATCGATGGTGGCGTGATTGGCGCAGCCTCTATCCATAGAGTCGCCAAGATGCGGGGTATTCGAGGCGGGAAGCTGAACGGCCGCGCGGACGTCTTAAGTCCGATCGAAAGTCTACCCGGCTTGGTATCTTGTTTCGGAGTGGCCGATATCGAGCTCGCGCGAGAGAGAAAGGGCAGCTCGGTCCTCCAGATTGCGTTCGACTGCGATCTGCTCTTGGGAATAAGGCGTGCAGCAGGGCCAGCGGACTTCGTCCGGCCGCGATCTCGTTCCGCAGGAGTGCTGGACCGACAACTTGGCAGCCTACGACGGCACGTCAAGAACAGTCTCGAAAGTTCAGTTGGGCAGCGGCCGAGACATATCCGACATGTGGCACTGCTGATGTGTGCTGATAGCGCCGGCACGAACGCAGACGAGCCGAGATCACATGTCCCCAGTGGCTGGACAAGCAGGTTGCAGATCGGTGAGCTCGCAGGCGTGAGGTCGCAAAGTTTCAATAAAGTAGCGGATTTCCTGACGCGGTCCGCGCGTCCGCAAGCGTTGAAGCCCGCGTCCGGTGGTGACGACCTGCGGTCGACCGATCACGACAGTGAGGTGCGGGCATGCGGCTTTATTGCGTTCTAAGCAAATGAGTGAAGAAAAAATGCGCAAGGTGGCGGATCGAGAGCGCAAAACGTCGACATCACAGGTTTGATCCCCGGCATCTAAAATCTCTTGACGATTCAAGAGAATATTCGATAAATCGCGCCACTACTATAGGTTACGTTCTCAATTCTCAGGACGGTGTCCGATAGGAGATCTCCGGTCAACTTGTTGCAGGCCGCCCGCTATCTACCGCTCAGGCCTTCCGACGAGGGCTCGTACGAATTTCTAAAATCCAAGCCTTTGCTCGCTCAGGACTATCTCCGATGACAGTATGGGAAATTGGCGCGATGACTGTGCGCGAGCAGCTCTTTACATTGTTGCGCAACCTCCGGTAGATTGTTCTTTCGGTGCTCATTTCAATATTGCTGTACTTGCCAGATCAGATTCAAGAGCTCTACCGGATAGCCGCTGACGACATTGGGTGGGTAGCGCTCAAAGAGTTCGTCGCCGTGGGGGTGATTGGGCTCACGATCTGGGCGGCCGCTTTTCAGCTTAGCGCCGCAACCCTGCCTCATATCCCGCCCGCCAGGGGACCCGTGGCGTTTTTATATCAAAGTTGCACCCATTGTACTCGGAGCGTTGCCGATCATCGCCGCGACGGCAGGTCAACTCACCTCGCGGCCGGCTGAAAAGATCGGTGAGGTCGAGGAAGTCGGAAGCATCTTCCGCATTCGTGACCAAGCGCTCGCCTTCGAGCGGAACACGCTGCTCGTTCTTGCGCTTGCCATGTTGATCCTGCTCGCCTCGTTTATCGTATTCGCTTGGCGGATGGGATCAAAAGATCGCTCGGCCGCACTCGCGAACCGGGCGAACATCGCCTATTTCATCCGCTATAGATTTCTCGCGCTCACGATCGGCGGCATCGCCCCGTTGACGACCGGGTTCGTTTTGTGTCCGGACAGGCTTGCACAATTCGTCGGATCGTTCGGCGTAATCGCTCTCTTTGCGATGTGCGTGGCCGGTCTCACCACCCACTTTGCACTACTGACGATCAGGTTCAATCTTCCTTTTATACCGGTTGTGTTTGGCGGCTTGTTCGTGGTTGCCTCATTGTTCGGAGGCGATGACCACGGGCTGCGCAGCGTGGCCGGAGCAACCGGCCCATCAGAAGAGATGCGCATTTCTGCAGTCGAAGCATTTCGATATTGGCTCCGGCAAAAACCGCGCCTGGCCGAGGCCGAGAGGCTCGGAGAATATCCGGTATTCATTGTGGCTGCCCAGGGCGGAGGCATCTACGCAGCCAACAATGCGGCGCGCTTTCTTGCCAGGATGCAGGATCTCTGTCCGGCATTTCGGCAGCATCTGTTTGCGATAAGCGGCGTCTCCGGAGGGAGCGTCGGCTCGGCAACATTTGCAGCTGCGCTTCATGCCGACAATGCGCCACTTGATACGGTCGGTCCCGACGCAAAGATATGCCCGAAGATCGCCGACTTTCTGGCCGGCGTCGGCCGCGCCGAGGATATCGATGCCTCTGGGAGGATAGAACAGCGCGTTGCAAGCATCTTGGAGACGGATTTTCTCTCGCCCTTGGTTGCCGGGTTTCTATTTACCGACTTCACCCAGCTGTTTTCTCCGGTCGCTATCCCAAGTTTTGATCGCGCGCGCTTTCTGGAGTACACGCTGGAGAATGCTGCAGACAGAATGCTCAACACCCAAAAGGTTGCCGGCGACCAATCCAATTTGCTAAAGGCCGATTTTCAGTCACATTGGACACCTTCCAACAATATGCCGGCGCTGTTGTTGAACTCGACAGATGCCGGTAGCGGCAAACGCGTTGTCATCTCTCCCTTCGATATCGACCCGCTCCACGCGAAAGACAAAAACCTCTGCATTCTCTCGATGCTTGATCGTGGCGGCACCGGAGCCGATCAAACTGTCAAGAGCCACTCGCTGCGGATTCCGCTTAGCGCTGCGGCCTTTACGAGCGCGCGGTTTCCATGGGTGACGCCGGCAGCTCTTTGCGCAATGATTGCATGACCGCCAATCCGCAGGCGCGCCTGGTGGACGGCGGATATGTTGAGAATTCCGGAATAGAGACCGCGCTCGATTTGATTGAGCGACTCAACAGCATCAAGGGCACCTCTGACGCGCCAAAATTCCGGATTTATCTGTTGTCGCTGGTGAGCGGCCAGTTCGGAGACCATGGTTCCTTTATGTTCGGTGAGCTCATGGAGCCAGCGCGCGCTCTCTTGAGCACGCGAAGCTCTCGGACTTATGTTGCGCTGAACCACGCGACCAACATCGATCGTCGGCCGGAGAGCGAGGTAAGGCCCAGCGTGCAACGCTTTCCAACGTTCGGCCGAATCGACATAACAGGCTCGTTTACAACCTGCCGCTTGGTTGGACGCTATCTCAGAAAGCGGAAGACATCATTTCGCTAAGCAGCGGCCGCTTTTGGGATTGTGTGCCGAAGGAACGATCAATCCCGCAAGAAGCAGAGCAACGCGGATTGCTTGCAAGTGAAATGTTTCATCTCTTGAACGGATCCGTCGCATCTGCGCCAAGCTTGCAAAGGCTGCTTACGCCGATGAGTTGGAGAAGGAATACAAGCCGTACCAGGATAAAGTTTCTGCGTACGAGCACCAGCTGGCGCAGTCGCAGGAGCCGGCGAATGGTCCTTGATCGACGTTACTTGCCTGCTATGAGAGCAGGTGGTTGCAGGAGCGTGGCTATCAGAAAAGTCCCTAAGCGCTTCAAAGGCACGCTTCAAAGATTAAGCCGCAGCCGCAGTGGCGGAGATCGCGCCCGTATTCTGGTCAAAGCTGTTGATGCTTAGTGTTCAGCCATATTGGTTGGTCCAAGTCCGGACGTTGCGCCTTTGCCGGAGTCACTAGTCCCAGTCCAAAGCATCCGCCGGGTCGTATCCAAGCCTCCTGCGACATTGGTCCAATCCATCGAGCTCCATAAGGAGCCGATCATCCGCCCATCAACAGGCGTCGTTCAATTTTATGAGAGCGCCCACATTGAACGCTACTTTGCCCCGCGTCCTGCTTCATTGCGCAGAGCCAAGCTGCTAACAGCGCCGCCCGGTGACGCCCCTATCTTAAGCGGCCTAATGAGACCGATCTGCCGAGCGGACCAGCAAGACTCAAAGCACAATTTCGCGCGGCGCGAGCTGCTTACAAGCAGCTTTGGCTGCACATGCAAGTAAGCTTAACGGAGTTTACTGCGGTTTGTGACGAGCCTTAGGTTTTGAAAGGGGCTTTGTTGCGGCGATACGCATCTTGCACGATGGCTCGGCCGCGTGGATGCGTTGTTACCCTGCTGGTGCATTCTTTCATTGTCTTCTCTGAAATCCTGCATTTTTGGTGCGTGTGTGATGATGCTCACGCGCCTTAAGGTCTTAGAGGAAAGACAGGGCGATCTTAGGAAGATGGATCCTGGCTCTGATCTTAGATCGGGCGTGCCTTCAGCCTCGTGCTGCCAATAGGGGGCAAAAATAGCCCGCCAAAATTTGCGGCTAGCAATGTGAGAGCGCGAAGTCGCTGCATTGTCTCGGGCGCGCACGGTATTCCTGCGGGGGCCGCGCTCTGTCTCTATTTTGTGCGGTCAACTGCCAGGAAGCTAGAACAAGCTGCGCTCCGTAAGGAACATCTACGCCTCCGGACAGAGCCAAGAGCGTAGGTCACAGCCCTGACGACCTGCAGTCGGTGACGAGCTCAGATTTCGCAAATCGAGGGATTGAGTCCGTTGTTTAGCTGCAATGGGAGTTGCAGCGTTCGAATTTTGCGCGGCTTTCCTGCTCGGCAAGAAGAACAACACAATAAACCAGCCGACGAAAGACACCCCGCATTGGACAACTCCAAGTCGCGAGGAAGTGATTGCGGGTCGTGTAGGTAGCTGTAGATAACATATACAGCTTAAGATAGAGTAAATTACCGAAGCTAGGCGTGAAGCGAGGCGTCCTGTCATCCGCTTCGCGAGCGCAGGCCTCTAACGAGTTCGATTCTTGTCGTGCGGATGAGGCCATGCCAGTCGCATGAGGTGACGATGCAATCGTTGTTCGAGGATTTTCCAAGAACGAGTTCGCAGACGAGGCGAACGTTACTCGAGATCGAAAAGAAAGCTGGTTTCGTTTCATGGACTGGACATAGACGGC
>Ga0214545_1001848_pt1 | contig 40417 bp, 30 predicted proteins | sample CNSS4metaG_FD_160064 | JGI IMG/M metagenome (GOLD analysis project Ga0214545, IMG submission 160064) | Root nodule microbial communities from cowpea collected in UCLA plant growth center, Los Angeles, California, USA - CNSS4 | ecosystem: Host-associated > Plants > Roots > Nodule | place: USA... | reverse complement strand
GTTACGATTTTCGCTGCTGTTGCGGCATCAATGGCTGAACAATGGAGTTCTCGTCACTGCTTGGTGGACTGCGCGAAGGATTCGCGATGGGTGCTGCCGGCGAGATGAAGTTCGGTCCTGTGAATTTATTTTTTTTTAAAACAATATTGAATCTATGGCTTCGGTTTCTCTACAACCGAGGCAGAAAAGGGATTTATGGCTTCGGGTAATGACCGAGGCCAAAAGAGGTGCCTTTTGGCCTCGCTTTAATTCGAAAATAACCGAGGCCAAAAGGGGATACTGCACTAGTGTATGTTTATATACATGTATAGCTGTCTTAGCTCAGCTGGTAGAGCGCATGGCTTTTAACCATGTGGTCGTGGGTTCGATTCCCACAGACAGCGGTTTATCTTAAAATAATTTTAACAAAGTTTTTTCTCTTAAAGAGAATTACATTTAAGTTTATCAACTAAAAATAAATTTAATCTTTCTTTTATGAATTAATTATTGTAAATGTAATTGGTTTATGAAAGTTATTGGAGAAAAGTCAAAGGTTGCAAGAGATGTCGATCCCATCATAATAGCAACCCAATTGGAATGGCCCCAACAAACAAGAAGAGTTGAGACTATTGACACCAAATTAGGTTTAGATCACTATAAGTTTTTTCAAAGGATCCTACATAAGCTGGAACATCCGTTTCGTGCTACCTAGTAATGTCCTTTTCAATGTTCACAAGATGATATTCATAGAGAGTAAATAAGAGAGGGGTAACAACTTCAGCTTTATCTTATCGTTACCGAATGTCATTATTAGGTCAATTATATAGAGTGTATTGCTTTGATGCTGTCACAAAATAGAGTCGAACGAAGAGGCTACATTCAGAAGCAGTGGAAACACACAGAGATTGCATATAATTGTCTTATACAACATTTTACGTACATGGAAAACACTAATCACTCATGCCACACCTTAAAAGTTCTGTGGAGATTCATACATTATTTGTAATTAAACAGTAAAAGAATTGAATCTATAGCTTAGAAGATGATTTTTCAAACGATTGATAATAACTTTTAGATATTAGTAGGGTTCCACCAAATCTAGGTTTATGTTCAAGAGTGCAAAACTTTTGTTCTACCATGGAGTAAACATGTTTCCAAAGACATCCTAAATAGCAGAGCTCGAAGTGAGTTTGTGATGACAAGAACTGTGATTCATGAACGACCGAGTGAAAACAAAGTTGCAATCATTCATATTATTAATATAAAATAATGAAAAAAAAAATGATATTGAAGGTGGAAGAGAAGGTGTATTGAATAGAATGAGCCAAAAACGGAGGCGTAACAAAAATGGTATGCATTGGCTTTATTGAGCCAAAGTGATGAATGAATGTTTGTGGCTAAAATACCATTAATGTGTTGAAAGATGGGATATAGAGCATTTAGTATGCATGAAGGACAAGCCAGCTATGATTGGGAAAGTTCAAAATAAGCAGCCAAACAATGTTGAGAAGTAGAGGACAACCCCACGAGAATTGACCAAAAGGGTCCAACGACAAAATCTCATTCCTAAAACAAGAAAATAGCTACCTAGGGCTTAAACCCTAAAAAGCTTTTGTTAAACCCTAAGGGGGGGCTTATAGCTAGGGTAAATATGTTGACTCTTTCTCAACTCCTACTTGGACCCCAAATTCTCTTTCAATTTCAATAATTTTTGTTTACGTGGATACCCACTCACGTGTGCACATGTGCAAGTACAACCATTTTAGAGAGAGAAATAAATAGATATATATAGATATAGAGAGATAGAGAGAGAGATACCCAATTGCCATTATTAAAGAAAAATAATAATTTGATGGTGGAAGGGAGAAGGTAGAAGGAAAAAGGTACTCAATTTCTGGGAGGAAAAACAAAAGCACTAGAGAACAAAATAGAGGCCCTCGTGCAAAGTTCATGTCTCAATGCACATCACAAAATTTTGGTTTAATCATATAAATAAATGAGAAGAGAATAAGCAAAATGAAAAAAAAAATGGTATATATATATATATATATATATATATATATATATATATATATATATATATATATATATATATATAAATGCTACATGCGTGCGTGTGGGTAGAGACATTCTTCTCTCTTTTGCATCCATTGTTATTATATATGTGACACTCTTTTTCTCTCTCCAAACCAATTATTACACACTTTTTCTTCAAACCCTAACGTGCGTCTATGAATCCTATCTGTAGTTCCGTGAATCATTTTCATGATCCACCGATGAATTCCTATATCATATGCACATATAGATATAATATATATTCATATCTTTCTTTCTTTTTTCATAAATTTATTTGTTTATTTCACTCCTTGTTTTACTTTCATTTTCTTTTAGGGTTTGTTTACCATGATTGGTCCGACAGTACCCAACTCAATTATTTGATCTTTAATTAATGTGATCCAGAAAATGGTCCCTGTTATGCCATTTGTCTCTTCACCCCCTGTCCTCAAGTTTGCTATCAGATCCCTAAATCCATCAGTTTATTGCATTGTTCATTTCAGATTTGGAAACAATAAAAAACTTAACGTTCAAAGTAAGAACTTTGTCCTGTGAAAAACTGTGAAAATGGTCTGAGAAAAACTTCATCATAAATAGATCACAATCAATGTGCCTTTAATTGATAATCCTCTTCCTATATATTCAACAAAAACATTATATATAATATAATGATTTAACAAATTTTTTTAACTTAGTATTATAGGAAGATTATCATTAGGATTAGTAAAATTATTTAGGAGACTTTCTATCAAATTAATTAGGAGTTGCTAGTTTTTTCTTGCTGAGTTCAAGATTTATTTGAAAAAATTATTGTGTAGAGTGGTCCTGACCCATTTCCAATTAATTGGATATCAATGTGATGTCTGCACACTCCTACAGTTTTACCCGAAAAAATCTTTTTAGTTTACCAATTATGTTTAGGTTACTAAGGGAATAATTTGTCCAGTATAATAGTTTCATACGACTTTAAATTAAATTATTTTTCATAAATCATGTCAGTAATCTTGCTAAAAGAAAAACAAGCTAAATTAGGTTTTCATCCTAAGTTGATTGTCTTATTATTAAAAGTAATATTTTTTTAACATCCCACTTGCTAAGCACCATCAATCTCTCTTCCATTTTTCTCATCCTTTTGTTCTTTCACATTTATGATCATATTATAACTCACACTATACTATACAAGAAAATAAGAAAATGTTTCGTTAACAATAATTTTTAGTGATTAAAAAATTATAATTTGTCTTTAAATTAGTTTTTAAAATTTACTAAATGAAATTGATCACTAAATATTAGTTACTAAAGTTTTTACTACTGGAAGAATTGGTTTCTAAATTAGTCTCTAATGAATTAGTGACTAATTTATCGATCAATTATAACTTTTTATTCATAATAATAAACATTTTAATAATTAAAAAAAATTATTTTTTAAATTAGTATCTAAATTGTCCATTATAGTAACTTACAACTTTTGGTCACTAAAATTGATTATTAATAAAGTATTTTCTTATAGTGTCAAAGTTTCAAGTCTCACACGGCTAGAAAGAGATAAGAGTGTTGCAATCTCAAATCTGTTAAGATAGATTCCATTGTTAGAGTCTATTATCATACATCAATAGAAGCTTAATTTTTTTTTTTTATATAGTTTTGTTCTTAAACAACGCGGTTATAAATATATTATATCTTGAATTTTTAAATCTTCTACCAGTAAAAGAATTGTTATAATTTTAAATATGTTAAAATAATATCGTTAGAGTTAATCATTTTATATAATATAATGTATGATTTGTTTTAAAATTTAAAACTGCTTTTATGTATTTATTTTTAAAAGGTATTCCAAGAATTGAAAGACAAAAATGCATTTAAACTATCATTGATTTTAAAAACGTAGAAGTAAGAATAAAGAGTATTTGAACTCTTAAAAAAGAGTATGGTAAATTAGAAGATTATAGAATGGTAAGTTTAGTTGAAAAGAAGGGCTGCATTTTGTTGGATGATGTGAAATCTCTATCGACGGATCTGTGTGTGGATCCACACTTTTTATCTTTGTCACCATCCGATCTACCTTTTGTGCCACTTGATGACAAGTCCTCTCCCTCGAAGAAGCAAAGTCAAAAAACAAAATGAAGGAAGAGAAGATAACATACAGAAATCAGTCACACTCAAAACTCATGTCTCATTAAAATCATAAAACATGCTGATGAGACTTATGATCATCACCAACCCAGAAAACTGTACGGTCCTGGCCCTTCATTACTCATTTCTGTGGTGCATTTCAAGTCTCTTCATACTTCACAAACAATAAACTTTACCCACAGGATCTTCTTCATCACTCAATAATCTCCACCTTCACAACAATACACACCAAACAAACAAACATATACATATCAACACAAAATTTTAAAACATTTATAATAAAGCTTTTCTGGTTCTACAGTGGTGGATTCTACCGAATTATCTTTACCTGATTGCGACTGAACTTGTTACGTGCTAAATCATGTTGAAAATCTATACTAGATCAAATATAAAGTTAATTTATATAGTTGTTAAAAATTTAAGTATAAGTCTAAATTTTATATCGAGTAAAAATAAGAAAATTGAGCATCGTATAAAGATATGCAAATCTATTATTTTAATATTTTGATTGAAAGTGGTGGGATGAAGATTCGTGTGATGATCAACTAGCGTCCCTAAATATACTAACGTTTAGGACGCAAATGTCAACAATCATGTTCTTAAAGTTTTAGTTTCGAAAGTCGATATTGTGGAAGCTTTGATGTAAAAACTCTTGTTATTATGTCGGAAAGTTGGTTCTGATTGGATTTGCGGATGTTAATTTGTTGTTGAGTATGAACTTTTATCCTTTATTATGTCTGTTGGTGTATTTACTAGCATATTCTTTTCTTTTCCTTTTTTTTGTATAAGAGTTGGGTCACCCTATTGTTCTTATTTTCAATTCATATTTTTTATTGCTGATAAAAAAAATTGAACATTTCTTAATAGACAAAGGTAAGCATATTCCATTAAAATGAACAACTGTATAATTATTAAGAAAGTGCTGGTGACTTATAAAATGTGAAGGAACTCAAATATCTACATATTAATTTTGTAAAATTTGAATTAGACTTAAAATTTCTTTTAATAATAATATAATTGATTTTTAAGAGATTAATTAAGAAAATGATTATGTTAGGGTGAAAATGACAGTTTTGAAGATAACAGTATGGCAGGGTAAGGGCATTGATCTCATCTAGATCGAATGAGTGTGATTGGCCACCACCCTTTTGTAAGGTTAGTGTCCAATCGTACGTTCATGCACACTGCAGAGATATGAATATCCTTAATTGGCTTAATCTTTTAGGGTAATGTTTCTAATTTTTAGGATATTATTAATAATAAAGGACTGTCTGAAAGAGAAACTCGTACGCTTGTTTCAACAAATCTTGCTTTCAATCTAAACTTTCATGGATTATTAGCAAAAACACTTTTTTATACAACCTTTTCTTTTAGGAGTGTTGCTGCTTTGAATTAAGTTGCTTAATTTTGTTTTTAATCAAGTCAAGGTTACTGTTATTTTGTCATCTAACAAATTTTTACATATTTACATTTACTATTTTACCCTTTAATCTTTCTTTTTCTTTACAAATGTAAAAATTAATTTTTTTAATGATCAAAATATTTTTAAAATTGAGTTATCAGATGGTGCATCCGTTGTAAAACATAACAGTTTCCTATAGGTAATTATAAATAATTGAAAACAATTCTAGAGTGTCCAGATTAATTTCAGAAACTATTAGGAAGAATATAGTATAGTGGGTAATATACATAAATCTAATTTACATGAAAAATAGTACTAAATATATTTTTAGTTCTAATCCTTCATGATAAAGAATATCTATGTTAGTTGTATAATCTTTTACATTTTATAAAACTTAAAATCAACACTTTTTGTTCACATAACTACTACATCTGGTTGAAAATCTTATATTTACTAGAGATAAGGTAAATTTAAAATATATGTATATTTTTTATCGTACCTAATAGTTTTACATCATTTAAAGTTTAAAAGTTAAGGTTTTAAATGGTTTAAATATTTCTTTTTCCTTTTATTTTCTTAAACATCTTGTAAAGACAAAACTGAAATGGATAGACTCCAACGCAGACAATACTTCGTATGTATGTCGATTGACAGCAATTATATCATCGGACTTGGAATCGAAAATAAAACTTCGTTCTTCTTAAAAAATAGAGTTTATCCTAACCATATCAATTGACAGCAATTATATCATTGGACTTAGAATAAAAAATAAAACGTCGTTCTCCTTATAAAATAGAGTTTATCCTGACCAATTTTATTTAAAACTTAAAACTTCTTTACGATTTTGTATTTAAAAACCTATCTTAAATTATTCTTATGCTTCTTGATCTCTGAACAATATATTTATTCCACGTGGTTCCAAAAAAATATTCCTTAATAAGTGAATAAAAAGATACTTTTTATTATTATTTTCTTTCTGAGACTATTTAATTAAAAAGACTGGGGACAAAGAAAAACAGAGAAAGGTAATTTGGTTTTGAAATGATCTCTTGACATGAATGTAACACGATTTTCTGAATTCGCAATACAAGAAATTCGAAGAAAGATGATGAATGTTGTAAAAATTCAAAGCGCAAAAATCCAAAGAATGAATTGCATTAATTCCAGTGATGTGATTAAAACTTATCTTTTTCGTGTTAAATTGACACGTACCTTATTAATATAAAATTGGTAAGAAACATACTTTCCACTGTCCTTTATCTTATTATCTCATAAAACTCCAAAACTTCAACTCTCACAATTCACTTGTTATTTTCTCTTTGCTTCTCTGATTCTAACAATTTTGTATAACGAAAATAAAAAGCCAGCCAATTTGGTAACAGAACATCTTCCAAAAATAGAAAAGGGTAATATTTTGTGTTTATTTTATACTAATCCGTTATTAATTAGGTGTAAGGAAATGTATTATAATAAGCATAATAAGGGGAATTTCGTATAAATGAAGAATAAATATTTCATTATCTATTTCTGTCTTGATAAGTTCTTGTCGACAAATGTGCAGTATTGGAAAATGAAATTGAACTGAAATAGATATATTTTGACGTAGGATGTCAAATTTTTTAATTTTGGTATAATTTGAGAAAAAACATATTTTAATGACAAGTTGGTCATGTGATATATCTACCATGTTGTAATGAAATAATTTTGACTTAAAATTGAAGAAAGTTTCTGTATAGTATTGAGCTCACGCTATCTGAAAAATTCTCATACTTTTATAGAGATTTTTTTTTTTCTATAGAGTTTGAGATAATATAAATATAGTATGAGTTTAACTTACATAACAAATTGAAATTAAGAGTTTTTCAATATCCATCTTTTAAAATATAATGTAAGTCTTGATTTTTTATCATAAGTCTAGATTATTTTTATAGTTTCAAGTTTTCATGTTCATATTTGTATAGAATTTTAGGAATTTTGTTTTTGTTTTAGTTTTATCCTATGGATTTGGTTTCGTTCCCATATTTTATGTTATTTATTTATTGAGCAATGTAAAAGTATATAATAATACTAAAAGCTTTACAAAAATGTAATTCTTCTTTTTATTAAGACAAAAAATAAGTTTATTTAATACATTATTTTTAATATTTTGTTGAGGGGGTGAATGAAATGTTATATGATACAATTTTTCGTTAAAATGAATATCACGAATAAAGAATAATTATGATGTACCGAAATTTCTTAGTGATCATAATATAGCTTCAAAAATGAGATAATGAAATATAATTATCTATAAGCGAAAATAATTAAATAGTATTAGTTTTGTTTCTTTTATTAATGGTTATATCTAAATTTTAAGTTAGTTTAGCAAAACATTATACTTAAAAAAATATAAGTGTTCAGAAGTTATATTAACCCTATAAACATTTAAGCATAAATTTAAGTTAGAGTCTTATGCATGGAGAAATGTGATTGAGAAAGTAAATTACACTAAAAAGTGGTACCTAGTTCTCTAATAAATATTAGAGGACAAAGGCTAATAAATAAAGGTATGGAACTACACTATTATCATAAATGAGTGACGGTATATATAAAATATCATAATAATTTTTTTTTTATCTTTTTTGTTGTAAAGTTTCATAATAGACAATAGTATTTTATAATGTGTACAACCATATAAATGTTTTACATCAAATATCGCCTAAAAATACAAATTAAACTTCATAATTTTGTAGACCATTACTATTTATATATAAAAGAATTCATCAAATTAAACTATAAAATGAAGTAAATTTAAACAAAAAAAGTACTCTAATAGTTTAAATTAAAACACCAACAAAAAATAAATACAAGAGAAAAATTCATAAATTTAATACTTCGATATTTTGAATTAGACTATAAAGTGACATTTGAATAATCTCTTCCAGTGAATTAGTAGTAACCGATTAATAATGAGTTTTTAGATGGAAAGTTGAAGTTTGAAGAGAAGCAAAACTTCTCTCCTCACATATTCACATGGTAACACAAGGAGAGTGTCTTGTAGTGGGATTGTGTATTTCCATGACCAGATCTTATTCACAGACATGTGAAGAACTGGGGCTTGCTATGACCACCTTTTCCTTTAGGTCCAATGGGGTGCTATGCATGTGCCTTTTCCATTAACTATTTCCACTTTTTCCCCTCCTCCCTTCAAGATAAACTGTACAATTTTTTTTGTCAACACTTCATTTCATTCAGATAAAAAATAAAAAATTCAAACTTAAAAAAATAGGAAGAGAAGAAAAAAATACAAAAAAAAGTAAACATTGATTTGGATACGAATATATTTATGCTTTTACTCTCATCTTATTTTACCTTTAATTTTATTTTATCTTTTATTTAGTTTTAATTTTAATTTTAATCATATTTTATTTACTTTTTATTTTATATTATTTCATTTTATTCCTTTTTCAAAATAAAAAAAATGAAAAAGAGGAAGTTAGAGTCCACGGCAACTGGTCCTGCTATCCCTTTCCTCCATCATGCAAGAAAAATGTTCAAATTTTCATATTTTACCCCATCCATCTCTGCCTCTCAGCATAAAAACACATCCATAACAGTCTTAGCAGCAGAGGTAGCAGCAACGCTAATAGGTGGCTGGAAGGTAACCTGCCTCATGCTTTTGATCATTGACAAAAGTGAATGCAAGAGGAAACTGGTATGATAATAACAGCATAGCCATTTGAAAAGAAAAAGGAAAAAACTTCATAACCATCTGAAAGGAAAAAACGGACAGCAAAAAGAATCCATCGGGGACAAAGACTTGAGACCGCCAGCACAAAGCTCCGAGAGGTAAGCACCGATACTTGAGTGAGCATGATGTGTGATATGTTTCATATCTAATCCTTGAATGCCATGAACGAACATGATAATATTGTGTTTGCTGCATTTTATCTGTTGGACCCGTGATTCAAATGTATCACACGCTCTGATTTCGCTAGTTTCCATTCCTTCCCTCATCTTCTAATCTCAAGATCATCTCCCCTGCAAAGATAGAAACCTCCACAATCAACACCATTCATCATCTTCGTTCCATGACAGAACCAGAGACTAAAACTCTCCACAATCAACACCATTCATCATCTTCATTCCATAACAGAACCGACACACACTTCAAAGCACGATGTTCTTCCTTCATGTTTAATTGTTGTTTCATCCCTATCTCCACCATTCTCTCCATTCATTCAGAACCTTCATTGTACTCACATTCCCGCAGGGGAAACATCCACGCAAAAAACCCACACACTCTTCGTATTCTATACACCTCCGAGGCACTCACGGGATTACTTGTCCTCGTCTCACCACAACGTTTTCCAGCCCAACACATAAAATTCATCCATCACCATCAGATTCATGCGCCCACACTTGTCTCCAATTCACCCGAATTTGCATACACCGCAAACAAAACAATACAACACTCCAAACCCACCCTTCTACCTACACCATCATTCATCATCCTCGAGCCGCTGTTCCAACAGTTATACAACATTCACGCATACACCGGAATACAAAAATCATCATCACTGTCACGCACTCTCCCATCATCAGTTAACCTTTTTTTTCTCATCTTTATCATTCACCTGCGTAAAATCAAAGAACAGATACCAAACAGTACCAAACTCTCACGTTTCATCTTCCCCAATCACATACATCCAATCAGAAACGGAGAAACCAGGAGAAGAAAGAAAATCGCCGGCCGCATCGCCGGCGGCCAGTCGGAGCTTCGAACGATGGAGCGTGGTGGCGTGACGGTTGCGGACCCAGTCGCGGTGGCTGGTGCGTGGTGGCGAGTCGCAGGGGCTCTTTGAAGGAGAAATCGAAAGAAGAGGAAGGAGAAGACACGTGGACGCCGGCGACGATCGGCATCACCGGAGGTGGCTTTGGCTGCGCCAGCGGCATTCGCGAGCGAGGTAAGCGTCTCGCGGAAGAAAAGATCGAAGATGAGTTTAATCCGGCGGTGACTGGAGCCAACGGCGACGGCTCCGGTATGGATCGGAGGTGATGGCGGCAACGTTGGTTGGCTGTCAGAGGTGCTTCGAAAGATGCAGTGGCTGGTTCTGTGAACACATGGTTGTGCGTTGGGGAAGAAGAACTCTTGGGGTTTGGAGAGGGAACCCTAATGTTTAAAGAGTTGGGCTCAGCCCACTTTGCCACTTCTACTCATTGCACCTCCATCTTTATTCTATGCACCCCACGTCTTGTTTGTTACTGAGTGATGATTTATTTTGTGCACCCCAATCTTCGTTAACCTCGCACCCCCTCTTGTTTTTGTTTGTACTGTGAATATATTTCTGTGTTACTTACCACACCTCCACATTTATCACACACACCACTATTTTTACGGACTGCACGGCCCATTTGTGTTTTACTTATTTTGGTCTTGTTTTTCTGAATTTACTCGTTGCACTCCCATCTCTACTAAATACTACTCATTTGTTTCATGCACCTCATATATTTCTCATGTCTCCTCATATTTTTGTTTTTTCACTTTTACTTTTTTTAATTAAATTTTGCCTTTTTAATTTTCTTTCTAAAAAGAAAAGAAAAAACAAAAATATTTGAAAATTACAAAAATTAGAATAAATTTAACAATGAAAAATGTCAAAAAATATTAAAAACTTCAAAAATATAAAATGTCAACATTTTCAAACAAACCGTTTTTCTAAGAACTACGCGATCCTTGATTCTCCATTGCGAGATACGTAGGAGCAAGGTCAGTTTCACTTCCCAAAAGTTAAATCATTTTTTAAATAGTTTTCTAGATATCTTTTAAATAACTATGTAACCCTGATTTCTCATTTTGAATGAGAATACATAGGACCAAGGTAAATCTTTGTTGGGCTCAAAAAAACAAAAAATATTTTTGCTTCTTTCTAGTATTATTGTCTTATTATTTTTTGGGAAAGATCAACATTATGAAAACCACATCAACTTTGCATGTTTAATTAAAGGTACCAGCCTCAAGCAAGCGTTGTAGGTGCTAACACCTTCTCTACGCGTAATCGACTCCCGAACCCAAAAATTTGATTTTTCGCATACTTGTTTTATGTTTATGGTTTTCCATAATTTTCCAGAAACAACTATGGTGGCGACTCCAAATCTCTTTTTTAAATTCGTTTCTTTTTTGGTTCGTCATCCCGCCGCAATTTCAGTTGCGACACTTTTCTATTCCATTATTTTTAACTCTATCACATTGTTTATTGTTCATTGATTAACTTTTGCAAATACTCTTTTTAATACATTTTTGTACTATAGTTTAACCATATGCTTAAGAAACCTGAGATGAGATTATTTATCAATCATTTGTTACACATTTGAATTTAAATTCCTTAAAGTTCCTTGTATCCTCAATTAACTATAATCAATTATAAACCTCACAAAACAAACATTTATGGCTTAAAATCTCGAAGGCCTAAAATCCTTTGTAAAAGCCATCCCCACTCTTTTTTTATGTAAGTTTATAATTCAAATTTGATGTTAAGGCATTTATCCTCTGTAAAAAAATATACTGTCAATAAAAGTTGTTTTTTTTTTCATGATTATTTTGAAAGTTAACCATGTTATTAGTGCATATGATATAATTTATAACAAAATTACGTGATAGTTTAGTCCAAAAAGTGCATATGCTACTTAATTTTTCATATTAATGTGTTATGGTTATTGTTGGAATAGAAGATCCTACAAACATGTAGAGTGTGAGTTTTTTTTTTTTTTGTCTTTATGGTTAATTCTTATTCTGATATGAAATGGAAGCACAAGGTGAAGGGCTAATAAATATGTGTGTTTATGTGCAGTCTTGTGGTGACGTCAACTGAAGAGGTTGTACCTTCTTTTTGAAGTCTCTTTTGGGTTCAGAGTGGGAGCAGTAATGGGGGTTTTGATGGCAATTGTAGGTGTAGTGGTGGTGCTCTGTTTTTGCTCTGCACTCTTGAGATGGAATGAAGTAAGGTACAGGAAAAAAGGTTTGCCTCCTGGCACAATGGGTTGGCCAGTTTTTGGAGAGACAACAGAGTTTCTCAAGCAGGGTCCAAACTTCATGAAAAACCAAAGAGCAAGGTAACTAACAACTATAGTAACTAATTGCATCGTCGTCATCATCACATGCTTTTTTTTTCCTCATATTGTTGTATGAGTATGTGTGCATCATGTTCACTTGCATAAGTGGGAAATAAGGGTTGCTTTTGCAACACATTTTACAGCCTTTGCTACTTCTATTGTTAGTTTCATATTGTTTCAAAGTTCCATGTTTCAAAGTTAAACTCTTGATGTGTTTAACTTGTTGGGTAGGTACTCGACCTAGCACATTGATTCAAGGGTTTTTGAGCATAAAACCAATGAAAACTTGTGTTTGGGGTGGAAAAAAAGAGGGAATTGGATATGGAAGATCAAAGGGAATAAACTAAGCTAGCTAATAGAGTTTGGTTTAATGGTACTTTTGGTGTCCCTAAAGAATAATTTATGGCTTGCACACGTCATCATGATGGTGGCTAATTGACATCTTTTCTTGTTTTTTCTTTTTTACTTAATGGTGGTTTCTTAAATTATTTAATGCTGGTTAGAGGTAAGATTGTTCATGCATGTACTTTTAACTCATTAGTAATGATTGTTAACTTTTATTTAACCTTTTGTGAAAATTGCAGGTATGGCAGTTTTTTCAAATCTCACATACTTGGTTGTCCTACCATTGTGTCCATGGATGCAGAGCTTAATAGATACATCCTAATGAATGAGGCAAAAGGTCTTGTTCCTGGATACCCTCAATCCATGTTAGATATCTTAGGCAAATGTAACATTGCAGCTGTTCATGGCTCCACCCACAAGTACATGAGAGGAGCACTGCTTTCCATCATTAGCCCCACCTCGATCAGAGATCAGCTTTTACCAAAAATTGATGAGTTCATCAGAGCCCACCTTAGCAACTGGGATAACAAAGTCATCAACATTCAGGAGAAAACCAAGGAGGTTTGTGTTGCTAATTCATCAATCAAATTCATCAACTAAAAACAAAAACTAAACTAAACTCCCTCAACTTTCTTTCAAACTCTCAAACATTTGATGATGCAGATGGCCTTCCTCTCATCTCTGAAGCAGATTGCTGGCACAGAAACTGTCTCATTATCTGACTCATTCATGACAGAGTTCTTCAAGCTTGTCCTTGGAACCATTTCTCTCCCTATTAACATTCCTGGGACAAATTACCATCGTGGATTCCAGGTCTCGGTCTCATCATTCATCTTTTTTTCACATCTTAGTTTGCATGATTTATTTCACATCTTAGTTTTCTCTTCATCACAACAAGACTTTGTTTGATTCAATTCTTCTTGCAGGCAAGGAAGACTATGGTCAACGTTCTAAATAAGCTACTAGAGGAAAGAAGAGCATCCAATGAAACCTACCATGACATGCTTGGTTGCTTGATGGCAAGAGAGGAAAACAGATACAAACTAAGTGATGAAGAAATCATTGATCTGGTGATAACGTTGATATATTCTGGCTATGAAACTGTTTCAACAACATCAATGATGGCAGTGAAGTACCTCCATGACCATCCCAAAGCTCTTGAAGAACTGAGAGTAAGTACAAAACACTATTAGTCTTTAGGTTTCATAAAGGAAAAAATTGTTTCACACTATTTGTCAATCATTTAACAACTCACATAAGGGTAAAATATCATAGTAAAATTGTAAACTTTTGTATTTGTAGAGAAAAAAGGAAAGTGAAAAGCCATGTCAAATATGTGTAAAAAATTTGAGTGTCAACATAAAACACTTTAATTTCTTATGTTTATGTGTTAACTATGTTGGTGTGGAATATTTGTTGTAGAAAGAGCATTTGGCCATAAGAGAGAGGAAAAAGCATGATGAGCCAATTGACTGGAATGACCTCAAGTCAATGAGTTTTACTCGTGCGGTAAGAATTGTGTGCCATTTCTGTCACATTATGTGGTTGTTTTCCTAAGTAACCACAGTTAGTATCTGATAGTGTTTTGAACCACACGTCAGAAAAAAAAAAGTGGTAGCTTTTCAAATGATTGCCAAGAAAATTTTATCAAGCTTTTGTACATTTTGCAGGTGATTTTTGAGACCTCTAGACTAGCCACAATAGTTAATGGGGTCCTAAGGAAAACCACTCAAGACATGGAACTAAACGGTGAGTTTCTTTAGGTGTTATAGCCTTTTGTTGTGTTTTGGGTTCAACAAACTGTTTTTTGACTTTAAGAGCTTCTTTTTTTGGTCACAACATCAATGATTCATAATAAATATAAAATACGTAAAGTTGTAACTTCCAAAGAGAAATTTATCCGAGATAAGTAATAATACACACACACACTTGGCAAATTGGCCATCAATTCAACAACCATACAGACAATTCCACTACAAAACAAGTTTTCCAAATAAGGATGTACTTTTCCTCCAAACTTTCTTCTACCTTTTAGCACTAAATTAAATGTGTTAGAAAAAGTAAAGGATAAGAAAAGTAAGAATGAATGAAAGGGTAGGGTGTCCTTAATGAGTTTTGCACCAACACACAAGTATTTCACTATTCACCATAAATGACAGTAACACCTTCTTGTTGTAGTTAACAATGTCACTAATCCACATTGTTGTTTTCAGGCTATTTGATTCCCAAAGGATGGAGAATATATGTGTACACAAGAGAGATCAACTATGACCCTTTTCTATATCCCGATCCTCTCACTTTCAACCCATGGAGATGGCTGGTTAGTCTAACAAAACAACCTTTTTCCTTTACTTTTTCTTATGTCACAAGTTTTTCTTGGTCTACTATATCAAATATTGTTACTGTCCTATAAGTTTTTCACATAAAAATAAAAATTAGTATATATGCTCATCACCGTCTTGATGATAATAACATTCAATTGCCAAATGCAGGATAAGAGTCTAGAATCAAAAAACTACTTCTTGATATTTGGAGGAGGCACTAGACTTTGTCCAGGAAAAGAGTTGGGAATAACAGAAATTTCCACTTTTTTACACTACTTTGTAACCAGATACAGGTGATTGATTTACCTATTCAGTTATATACTTTTAGTGTAAAAAAATTACATTTTGAATCAACCAAAAGTCATGATGGTCCACTAAGATCAATTTACATTATTCATCAATCATGATAGTTACAAAATAACAGTATCAAAATCTTGCAATGCATATTGTGACTGTATTCAACATAACATTATAAAGTTTCGTAATAGTACTTTATTCAATCAAACATTTGGTGGGCACAAGGAATTAGTAAAAATTTGAAAAGAAGTATTGTTTACTCTAATTGATTTTAACTGATTTGGATTCTCTAAATGCCTTACATACATCTAGACAAAATATTATTATTTATCATTGAGCATTGATTTGTTTAGTTTGAAATTTTAAACTAGTTTTAAGCTAATTTTCTGACATGATGTTGAATATCTAATGTTGATTGCAGGTGGGAAGAAGTGGGAGGGGATAAACTAATGAAATTTCCTAGAGTTCAAGCACCTAATGGACTGCATATAAGGGTGACATCTTACTAAATAGGCAGTGACTGTATTGTACAGTAATGAGATGAGAGGTAGTTGCAGATGTAGGGTATGTGGATGGAAATGATCTAACAAATAATACAAAATGCAAGAAAATTAAATTTTCTTCTTCATATATCTCATTCTTTGTTTTCCAAATTTTCTTTATTAGAAAAGTTTTTATCTTTTTGGGTGATTCCACTTATCCTCTATTTTCCATTATCAAAAAATAGACAGGTCTAATTGTCTTGGTTTAACATGGACTAATTCATTATTGGGTCATGAGTCAAGTAGACATCTCATTGGACTACGAATTTTATTAGCCCATTTTTGACATCGGCTAAATTCAAACCTACACTTCAACCTCATTCAATAAATAAATTTGTTAAAAAGAATTAATTATATTTTGTTAAAATTTGAATTAACTATAGTTTTGGCTTTTTGAGTTTTTTAAATATTTTAGTTATTCACATTAAAAGTACGTTTTTAGTTCTTAATGAGGAACTGTAGTATTGTTTTCGTAACTCATTTAGTTTTAAATAGTATATTTGAGAGACTAAAATTGTATTCTACAAGAATTAAAAATGCAATTATGACTTTGTTAAAATAATAAATTATTTAAAAAAAATTAAGACTACCGACAAGTCCAACCCATTATGAACCATGGTTGCAATTCAATGTAATCTAAGTTATGTCCTTTTACGTACAAAAGAATAATGTAACGTAAAACTAGTGAATAATTGATTTCTACGCGCTCATTTTAATTATATTTAACCATTCAAAATTGATCTTACTAAAATGTTAAGGGTCTTTCTTCCTGCACCTCCAACATTTTTCTACACCTCCAAAATTTCTTTAAATTTTCAAAAAATTCTTTGACCATTTAAGAAAACCCTGGACACCACATCCCTAAAATTACTTTTAGATGTCGACTTTCGAAAGTCAAAATATATAACTTCCGGAAGTCAAAATATGTTATCAGAAGTCAACTTTCAAAAGTCAAAATGTATCACCGAAAGTCAACTTCCAGAAGTCAAAATGTTCATCGGAAGTCGACTTTCGGATGTCAATATATCACCGGAAGTCAAAAATTATCACTGGAAGTCGACTTTTGAAAGTCAAAAATTATCACCGGAAGTCAACTTCCAGAAGTCAAAAAACGTTACCGGAAGTCGATTTCCGAAAATCAAAAAATTAATTCTATTTTTAATATTTTTAATTCTTTTTAAAATTTATGTTTTCTAACTTTTAATTGTTTTTTAGTTTTTTAGTTTATTATTTTATTTATTTTTTATATTTTCATATTTCTTAATATATATTTTAAAAATAAAAAATATTAATATCTATATATATAATTTTATTTTTATTTAATATATTGAAAAATAAATACAAATATAAAAATAAGTAAAATTTAAATAATATTAAATTTAAATAAAAAAAATTAAAAAAAAAATATTCTGCTTCATTAAATTTTATTTAATATTTAAATTGATTTTAAAATAATAAAAATTTAAATTAAAAAAAAATATATATATATATATATATATATATCTATATATATTTTTGATTTTTTTTAAATTTAAAATTTCATTACACACACACACACACACATATATATATATATATATATATATATATATATATATATATATATATATATATATATTATTTTAAATATTTTAAAACTTTAACTAAAAACAGAAAAAAAAATAATCTAAAGTAATTTTTCTTTTAAATTTATATATTTTATAATTTTTAATACTTTTAGTAAGTGTTTAAAAAATAAAATAAAAGTTAGAAAACATAAATTTTAAAAAGAATTAAAAATATTTAAAATAGAATTAATTTTTTGATTTCTGGAAGTCGACTTCCGGTAATGTTTTTTGACTTCCGAAAGTCGACTTCCTGTGATACATTTTGACTTCTGGAAGTCGACTTCCGATGATACATTTTGACTTCCAGAAGTCGACTTTCGGTGATATATTTTGATTTTCGGAAGTCGACTTCCGGTGATATATTTTGACTTCTGAAAGTTGATTTCCAGTGATATATTTTGACTTCCAGAAGTCGATTTCTGGTGATATATTTTGACTTCCGAAAATCAACATCTGGAAGTAATTTTGGGGGTGTGATGTCCGTGAATTTTCTTAAATGGTCAAAGAGTTTTTTGAAAATTTAAAAAAATATTGGAGGTGCAGAAGAAATGCTTGGAGGTGTAGGAAAAAAGACTCAAATGTTAAATACGTGTGCCTCGATCTAGATATAATAGGCCCCATATAATATAAGCCCCGCAGGCCAACGATTTTGGGCTGTTCTTTCGAGGCCCGTGTTAGTATAGTTCATGGAATTTGCAATTAGATAAATTTCAATTTAAATTAATATTTATACTCCACTTTTTACTTATGCACTCACTTTTTTTTTCTTCTAAATTATCCTTAATTGTATTAATCTTTGAAGTCTAACCTCTTGTTTACAAAAGATAATCAAACTTTTCTTTACTAAAAAAAGCTAAACACGTTATTATGCACATACTTAGGGATGTAAAAAAAAAAATTCGTACTCACAGGTATTCGTGGATAAAACCCGTAACGGGTATGAAATAAATATTGTAAATGGATACCCACGGAAAACGGGTACGGGTATTTTTTATACCCGCATGTTAACGGAACAGCTACGGGTATCATAGTATCCATACCCGCTATATTCTAATTTAAATTTTAAAAAATTTAAAAAAATGATTAAAACATTAATACATTAATTTTGAATGGGTTATTTTTATCAATTAGTTTTTAAAAAAAAATTCTTTGTATTTAAATGAGTTTTTTGCACTGTGTTTTGAAATTTATAAATGTTATGCATTATACTTTTATTTGAATTTATGGTTAAAATATGTTATTAAATATTAAAATTTTCTTTTTATAAATATTTGTAAATACCCGTGAATATCTGTGGATATTAAAAAATATTTGAGTACTCACATAACAGATACCCGCACGGATATAAGTACGGGTACATGACGAATATTTATGCGGTGGATAGGGTATGAAGAATCTACTATCTATACTCTACCTGCCTCCTTCACTTCCCTAGTAGGAGAACTTATCCACAAATTCTAGGAGAGAAAAAAAAAAGTCAGAATGATTTTTTTTATAAGCTAAAATTAGTCTTAAATTAAACCGTAAATTTTAAAATAACTATATGCAAAAAAATTTATAAATTAGTTTATACATAAGTTCATTTAGCTTTTGGAAATTATGGTTAAATCTCATGATCTATATAGTGCTTTGTACTTTAGTTTTCCTTGTAACGTCTTAAATTTAAATATTATAAAAAAAAAACATAGTTGAAAAGATAAATTTAACTAACAATAATTTATCAAGTTGTCGTTATTTTTCACCAAAATCCAACCATAATTTTCCTAAGAAAAAAAAATAATTTTGAGAGTGACAAGGAAGTTTCCAACAGAAAAACAATAATAAGAAACACCGATATTTACACAAGTGAAAAAAAATTGATTATAATATGGGATCGAGCCATGAAAAACCCAAGCTTAAATATATTTGTAACACCAATTTCAATGATTAATTGCTTTATTTTTATTTTTTTCTTAAAATAACTATCAAAACATAACATGGTCAACTTGATGAACTTCTGTAACATTAATTGATCTTCTAATTTAAACTGTTTTTTGACATAAAAAAAATGGCACTTAGGCATAGCCATGGCTACTACACCAGTTAGCCCACAATATTTTATCACTTCAATTTCTTCTCTTTGAAGCTTCATTAACAATCTTCAACACATAAAAAGTCATTCAAATTCCAAGGTTTGGTCATGTGTGTTTTATTAAACATTCTTTTGCTGAATTCCTAATGTGTAATTAATGTCACCAAATCTTGAAGTTACTTTCAATAGGTATAAATTTAATTACTTTGAAAACAAGGTATAAATTCAATTGGTGTAAAAAAAAAGAATGTACAATTTTAATTTGTATGCATTTTCAACCAATCTTTGTGGTATAAATTTGATTGTTAAACATTTTCAGCAATCTCTCTATATATAAATTACAATAAATTTTATATATAAATTAGAATCAATATTTTAAATTAGAATTTTTTCCTCTTGTACACAAATTTCCCCTCAATTTTATTATAACCAGAAAATAAATTCAGGCAATGCTGCTTTATTAATGGTAAGCAATAGTACTATTTTGAGAAATTGAAATTAAATATTAGAGTAATATTTAAAATAGTTGTTTTTTTTTTGTTTGACTTAAGTATCTTCAAATGAAGTTAAAGTCTTTAAGAGTGCCAACTATTAGACTTTACTTAATTCTCACATTCCCTTCTCATATTGCATTTCTCAGAAATCAAATTTTCAATGAAAGAACCACTTAATGATGCCACGATCCTTCATTGCCTCACTGTGCTTGTGAGAAAATTATAAAATAAAAGATCTTGATATTGTAAAGTTTGGTTTCGTGAGTTATTGTAAAGATCTTGGAATTTATTTAAAGTTTAATATTTTTAATTTTAAATATTTTTTCTTTAGTTTATTATATATTTTTTTAAATGCATTTTTTAAAATTTATATAGTTTAAAATTTTTAATATTTCTTAATATATATTTTAAATGTAAAATAAGATATTATATATATATATATATATATATATATATATGGTTAAGTATGTTTTTACTCTTTGAATTTTGATTCAAAATTGGAATTTGTCCATGTCCTAAATTTTGATACATTTTGGTACCAAATTTTAAAAATGAATGAATGTAGTCTTTTTAACCCAATTATGTTAACTTATTTTTAGGTTTTGAATGCATTTCCCAACAGATATTGAACCATGAATGTGTCCAACAGTGTAAACAACTCCTTTACTAATATAAAAAGCGTTCGATACGTCAAAAAAAGTTAACATAATTGGGTTAAAAGGACTATATTCATTCATTTTTTAAGTTTAGAGACCAGAATGTATCGAAATTTCAGACAAGAACGAATTTCAATATTTGATCAAAATTCAGGAACTACAAACATATATGACACATATATATATATATATATATATATATATATATATATATATATATATATATGAAAGTCAACATCTGGTAATATATAAATATATATGTTTTTTGACATTCGGAAGTTCACAACCTTCACCAGATGTCAACATGTGGAAGCATCCTTCACCGGAAGTCGACATCCATAAGCAATTTTGGGAGTGAGATCTGTTACTCGATTAAATGGTGAAAGGGCATTTTTAGAATTTGAAAAGTGTTTGGAGATGCAGAAGAAATCTTGGAGGTGCAGAAAGAAATCCCCAAATGGTGGTAAACACGGGCCAATTCAAGTTGTTTTGGCTCAATTAATCAAAAATGGACACAAGGAGTATAAAGTTTTGACACATTGAGACATAAACATGAAAAACATGAGATTAATATTGGTCATTGTGTTAGAATTAATTGACAGATTAATTCTTTATGTGACTCATTTGAAATATTATAATGAGTCCAAATGTAATTTAATAAAATATAACAACCTATTGGTTATTATGGAAAGTTATAATAAGATAAAATAAAGTTCAGCTTAACTTGATGGACGTTGGTTTATAAAAGGGATTAGAATTTTGTCTTTGGCCACAAGCTTATTTCACAATAAGCCATCAAGAAAGAAAATATGAGAGGAGAAAGAAAGGCAAAGAGATAAATTTGGAAAAGAAGGTTGAAGAACAAAGATTGAAGAACACATTTTCATTTAATTTCTCATGGATCAAGATTAGTATTCTATTATGATTTATGTATGTGAATGTGTGAGAATCAAAATCTTAAGATCTTAGAGTAGTTTTCTATAATGAGTTGATCATTTGAAAAAAACTACAAATTAATTTACATGTAATATTAGAGCGTGTAATATTAATTTACACTTGGTTAATTGATTAAGAATTTTACGTGAATTGAATTATAATTGACATTGAGTGAAATTACTTGTCATTGTTATGTGAGTCAATTCCAATTATAATTAAAGTGAATTGTAAATTGAATGGTTTGATTGGAAAATGTAACCTACAAAATCGTGAATGATTTGAATTCAAGTCAGTGGTTTACATCATCAGTAAAAATTAATGTTGATTTATTTTATTATATGAATAATGTATTTATAATTTGAAATGATTTGTAAGTTTTGTTATTGTTAATTAAAATTAATAAGAATGCTAGTATGATTTATAACAATTAAAGATTTTTATTTATTTGAAATCAACATGATAAATTTTGTTAGTCACCAAAGTGACCAAAATTTTAAAGTTATTTGGTTTCAAATTATTAATGATTTTATTTCAATTACCCATAGTATGGATATTAAATTATGAATAATTGATTTATGAGTTAATTGAAGTTTATTATTATAAGACATTTCAAGATCACCCAAAGGTTAATTAATTTTTATTATAATAAGTGAGCATGATTGTAGATAATTTTGTATGAGTCACTAGTTTTATTTATATACCCAAAGGTAAGTGATTCTAGTTTATGCATATTCTAATTATCATTAATGTTATATAAGATGATTAGCATCATCATGTTTTTGTATTAGAACATTAGTATACATTGAATGATTATTTATGTGTGAATTTGTATTTATGTTTAGTTTTATGACTCCAAACATTAATGTTAGGCATGCGATAATTGCAATTACATTCACTCGCTACGCTTGTTCCAATATTTAATGGGTTGAATTTTCCTGGAGTGAGCAAGTCCAATTTCACCTAGGTGTATTGGATCTCGATTTTGTCTATTCAAGTTGAAAAGTGTTGTAAAAAATTGACAAATCACGAACAAAAAAAGGGTACTTCCTGAGACGTGTAAATTCACTGCCCTTAAGGACTTATCTACGATGTGTTGCGCAAGCCCCCCAGGATACAACAAAAACTTCTCAAATCTTCTGAAGATCTCAGAACTAGTAAGAAAGTACTCTTGAAAGAGTATTTAACCCAGATAGTAGAAGAAAGAAATATGAGAGATAAAAGAGCTTGAAGAATGAAGGAGAAGATTGATAGATGGTGTGTTTTGGAGAGCACCAAAACCACCTATTTATATGTGTGAGTGATGAATGGTGAAGGGATTAAATCCATAGCACTTATGGAGAAAAATCAATGCATGGCAACGGTAAAAACAATTTCCCTACAACGTACAAAAATCTGCAGCCAAGCTTTCAAGTTAAAATCAAAACGAATGCACCTCTATCATAAAACTTGAAACTGTAGCAGTGATAATTATGGCCTGCAACGTTTATAATCTTTTGCAATAAAAATGATTATTTTATAACAATCCCCCACATATTGCAAAAGATAAGAAAAGAAAAATTGAAAAAAGAAAATTATGGGTCTCATAAGACATAAATGCATCAGAGCTGGTATAACAAGCTATATGAACCAGTCTTAGACAAATAAACTTAACACACAATGTAGTTGGTATAGCAAGCTATATGAACCAAAGACCTTTTATGTGTGTTAATGGTTTATCAATCACAATATACCCCACAATCCTTGTTGTTAACGCTGTGTTATGCTTACTAGGCCATGCATGTGCCCGGTATTCATAAGTGCTCTAGAGATCATGCCAAGATCTCATACAAGCGACCCCACTTGACACTCATATAGGTGATTTCATCAAGTGTATGCTGCAAATCATACACCACCTGTAAGGGATATGAAAATCACTAAAACTTTGTTTAAACTAAAATTCTTACACCATATAGAATTTTAATTTACAAAGTTTAACCTCTCAATAATGCAGCCTTTAGCACTTTCATGCACACCATAGGAATGGACATAATTGATTTAAAATCAATTTAGTGCTATAAGAACTAACAAGTGACTTGTTTTTAAGGTTCATGGGATCTCCAATCACAAAGGTTGGGTTACCATCACTTGTTTGTTTGCAAGTGGCTTAAGTCCTATTCCCCTCGATGTTTCTAAAATCATATTCCTTCCTAAGGGTTTTGTCAGGGGATCTGCTAGATTCCGTTCTAACTTCACATAATCAATGAAAATAGTTCCACTCTTTAGCAACTGCTTAACCAAATTATGTCTCAATAGTATATGTCTATTATTTTCATTGTAGTTTTTATTTTTAGCTATTGCTATTGCCGATTGGCAATCACAATGTATTGATACAGATGGGGTTGGTTTCATTTCTAGAGGAATGTTTGCTAAGAAGTTTTTCAACCACTTAGCCTCACTACCAGCCATTTCGAGAGTAACAAACTCAGATTTCATTGTTGATCTTGCAATAATTGTTTACTTGACTGATCTCCATGTAATCGCACCACCCCCAAGTGTAAATACATAACCACTAGTGGACTTTGTCTCATCTGAATCAGAGATCCAGTTAGCATCATTGTACCCTTCTAGTACAGCGGGAAATCCATTATATTCAATGGCATAATCCATTGAACCTCTTAAGTATCTCATAAGTCTTGCTAGTGCATCCCAATGTTCTTGATTAGGACATTGAGTGTATCTACTCAGTTTACTTACTGCATAAGCAATGTTAGGTCTTGAAAAGCTCATTAAGTGCAATAAGCCCCTAATTATCAGCTCATTAAATACCCTACCCGTCCTATTAACGTCACATAAGTATTTTAATTTGCATTAATGAAGATTGTTTTGGAACATAGAGGAAATTTGTCTCATTTTAATTGGAAATGAAACTAAGTTTGATTTTTACATTGCTCGTGCAATCTACAAGAAGTGACATTTAATGTTATTATAGAGCATTATCCCTCAAACTTCTATTTGGTAACTGAGACAATTTTCTCTCCTAAGAGAATGTGGTTGCTTAAGCTCTAGCATGTGTATTTGAGAAAGAAAAAGTCAATTTTTATTCTCTTTTGTCCAAAAGAATACCTCTTAATCATTAGAACAATACTTAAGTGATATATTTAATTATTCAAACATTAGATCACAACACGAGTAATAGATAATTAATGTTAATTCTTTCCTTTGGAAAAATGTTTATGAAAAAAAATGTTCGCTCAAGCAATATCTCTCTATTATTTTATAAGCTTATACTTAAGTGTTTAGTGTACTATTTTGAGATTATATGAATGGGTGATTGTAATATATCTATTTTGGTGAGAAATTTGTGAATGCAATGAATAAGTATAAATTGAAATAGTGTTAGGATTTTTAGGGCTTTTGAAAATATGAGAGATATGAGATATATGAGATATATGAGAGATATATGTGATAAGTTATACGAGGAACATATTTTTGTATTTTATTGATATACCCTATATATAGATTAAAATATAACAAAATATCAAGTATAAAATATTTAGAATATCTCACTCCTAATCTAAAATAATAACTAATTTCCTAAAACTGAAATATTTCCTAAAAACTAATTTAAATAAAAAAAGATATTAAGTAATATTCTCAACATTCATCCTTACTTAATATCTGTTTATTTAAATTTTATATCTTCAGATTTGATTCTCCATCTTTTGATGCTTGATTTTCTCTTCTTTTTGTGCTTGTAATATTTGTTTTTCTCTTTCTTCCATGGCATCACATCTTTCTTCAATTTGGCATCATCCTTTATATTTCTTCTTATATCGACATCATCTTCTTTTTCTTTGTCCAGTGTGGATTTTATTGGAGTGGCATTGGACCTTTTGTGAATATTAGAATGTGAACCTTCATCTACTTTCTTCACTTGGACATCTACTTTCTTCCAAAGATATTTATCTTCTAATTTTGATCCTTCTTTCATACTCACTTTCTTTGTAGCAAATTCCTCCTTAATAAAATTCAGCGCAAATCTTTTGTCTTTCATGTGGACTTTGAATACCTCTATGTTGTTAGCATTTTTTTATCACACATACTTTATTCTCAAAGGAGACCTTATAACCTTTCTCTACCAATTGAGCAACACTTAACAAATTCTGGGTAATCTCAGGAACATATAAGACATCAAAAATTAATTTGATACCTGAATGAGTTTTAATTGAAATTGTTTCGTACCTTTAACAGCAAGTTGTTCTCCGTTCTCCATTCCCAATTCTTACCTTAGAAATATTTGATTTATTGAGCTCCTTGAAAATTTCTCTATCATGAGTCATGTGGTTTGTGCAACCACTATCTATAATCCAATCTTTTGAATATTCGTTAGTTGTGACACATGATGTTGTAAAAAGTAGATCCTCCTCTGGTTTATCCTGATCTGATTTATTCACCACAATCTGAACATCTTCTTGAGAATCTTTAGATTTGCATACCTTTTCCACATGTCCCAATTGACCGCATTTGTAACATTTGACATCTGGCCTCCACCAACACCAGTTGGGTTGATGACCTTTTCTCTTGCAATGGGGACAAGATGGAAAAACTTGTGTGTTGTTGTATTTGCTCCTTCTGTTTTTCTTGACTATGAGATCATTCTCTTCAATGTAATTTAAATTACCTTCAATCGCCTCATGATCTTCTCTCATCAATCTTCGTTGTTCTTGTGCTTGCAAGGCATGTATCACCTCTATAAAGGTAATTGTAGACAAATCTTTTTTGTTTTCTAAGGAAGCAATAGATGCCTCATATCTTTCTGACACTGTCACCAGAATTTTCTCAATGAGTCTGGAATATGAAAACTCCTTTCCCAACAATTTTATCTTGTTGGTAATACCCAACAATTTATTTGAGTATTCTTTAATCGTTTCTGACTCTTTCATTCTTTGCATCTCGAACTCCCTTATCAAGTTCAAAACTTTCATGCCTCGAATCTTCTCGTTCCCTTCATATTCTGCTTTCAAGTATTCCCATATTTCTTTGGGAGACTTTAGAGTGATGATCCTGGTCATAATCATTTGTGAAACACTTGCGAACAAGCATGATTTTGCCTTTACCTTTCTCGTTTTCTTTTCTTTATGCGCTTTCATTTGAGCCACGGTGGGATTTTCAGACAAGGGAACATCATCTTCCTCCACAACTTCCCATAGATCTAGCCTCTCTAGATATGTTTGCATCCTTACCGCCCATAGATCATAGCTTTCACCATCAAAGAGTGGAAATCAAAGAGTGGAATAGCGACGTGTGACATATTTCCTTCCATCCTATCGACAATAAGAACAATGGCTCTTGATACCATATGGAACCATAATCTCTCAATAACCATGACCATGACTATAACTCATATATGAAAAAATATATAACCTATCAAATAGGTGATTTATTTGGATGAAATGACAAATACCTGAAATGATATTTTAACTTCATTTTCTTATGATATTGAGTATTAGAATAGAACTCATTGATTAAATATCAATAGTTTAAATAATATAAATTAAAATATCATGTGATAGTTCTAACATAAGTCAAGTATTAATCTTTACTCATATTTGTTTCCTAACTATTTTATTCTTTTTCTTTTCAATTTTGTCTTTCTTTCACTCTCGTTTGAATATTGTTCACATTTTTTAAATGTTTGTGCTTAAAACCCATATAAATAAAAATTCCATAAATTATATTGTAATTCTCTAAAATTTTCGGAGTACAATTTCTAAAACAAATTATTCATTTATTTTCTGTCTAAAAATACATCATTGTTAATCTGTCATCAAACACTGTTTAAACCACTTTTTTTATACGAAGTAGTCTACATCACTCGGAAATTAAAAGTGTTACATTACAAAATTAAAGATATAAATAGAAAAGCAATAACATTTTCTAATCTAAAACTGAATTTTGAAAATTGTAAAATGATAAAAAAAAAGATTTTTCTTCCTTAAATTAAAGATTCATAAAACACTTCAACCATCAGTTTTTTTTTCTCCTAAAAATCAGCCCACACGCTTCTAAATTAAATCAAGCAAATTTACAATCATTTGATTTCAAGCTTTTCCCAACCCCCGACAGCTTCGAATCAAAAGACATAAAAATGTAATTTTTAGTCACAATGGAATGACTCATGTATGAACAACAATACACATTATTACATTACCCTCATTTTATGAACACGTACAAATGATAACTCCTTAGACATAACAGTAAAACACAAATCTCAAACGAAATCTTGTTCTTTGTCTCTCTGTCTCTTTCTCTCTCCCATCCACAAAAGTTACCACATCTTGCGGGCAATACCTCTTGAAGAAGTCATTGTTACCTTAAACATTCAGAGACATGAACCTTTAATGTTCACACCCCATACTAGTGCCGATAACTTAGGCATTGCACGTGTTACACCCTTCTCTTTTCCCCTTAATACTCCTACAACCTCCCTCTCTTTCCCTTCAAAAGCTCACTCTTTTTCTCCCTTCTCTTCACCCTTTCTCTTTCTCTTTCTCCTTCTCTCTGCAACTTTTTCTGTGACCTTAACCTTGTTGCGGCAATGGCATCTGGAGCTTCCTATGCGGCATCGCCACCTCCACTGAAAAACGAGCTTGACATCGTTATCCCCACCATAAGGAACCTTGACTTTCTTGAGATGTGGAGGCCATTCTTTGAGCCTTATCATTTGATCATTGTGCAGGACGGTGACCCCACCAAAACCATTAAGGTTCCTCCTGGTTTTGACTATGAACTCTACAACCGCAATGACATCAACAAGATTCTGGGTCCAAGGGCCTCTTGCATCTCCTTCAAGGACTCTGCTTGCCGCTGCTTTGGCTACATGGTGTCTAAGAAGAAGTACATCTTCACCATTGATGATGACTGCTTTGTGAGTTTTTCTTTCCCTTTACCTTTCTGGGGGTCTCAATTTTGTTAATGGACAAAATCTACACGCATGGAAAAAACCACATCAAAGTTCTGCTTTTGTTTGCTCTTTTGTTCGATGTTATTCTGTGCCCTCTAGATTACGGATTCTGTCATTCTGCTCTGTATCGTTGTTATTCTCCAAATGTGTTCAATGTGCAACTGCTGCTGTTTTCTTTTTTTACTTTTTGGTCATTGCATGAGTTAGATCCATGTTTTATGGTCTGTAATGATGAACCTCCTCTTCAAGGTAGTGAAATATTATTCTGCTCATTTGTTCTATGAATTTTGGAAGTTTTAAGCATTGTCTTTGAGAATTGCCTTTCTTCTTGCAACTCCATCTGCTAGGCTGTAATTTTTACTGCAAAAAACTACATTGGTCTATATTCCATAGTGTTAACTTTGTCTTTTATCTGTTTAATTCACATGTCTGCAGTGCCATATCTTCTGTGGACCTTGGATTTTATCAATTGATTTTATAATCATTTGTCTATACTTTTATATGATGATTAATATCTAACCTTTTCTGCTGCTACCTTTTTTTTAATTATATTAAATTATTCACTAGTTTATTGCTTTTTTGGCACAGGTTGCCACAGAGCCATCTGGAAAAAAGATTAATGCACTCGAGCAGCATATTAAAAACCTTCTGTGTCCATCCACACCATACTTCTTCAATACCCTTTATGATCCCTTCAGAGAAGGAGCAGATTATGTTCGTGGATACCCTTTTAGTCTTCGTGAAGGTGCACCAACTGCAGTTTCTCATGGTCTTTGGCTCAACATCCCAGACTATGATGCTCCTACACAACTTGTGAAGCCTCTTGAGAGAAACACTAGGTACATAGTACTATATAACATAGCAATAATCATATTTTGAACCTTCTACCTAACTAAAACTACAAAGTGTTAGCTTAGCACATACAATTTTGATTGTGACTCTTGTCATTGTGTACAAGGTATGTGGATGCTGTTATGACCATTCCAAAGGGCACTTTATTCCCAATGTGTGGAATGAACTTGGCATTTGATCGTGATCTCATTGGACCTGCAATGTACTTTGGTCTTATGGGAGATGGTCAACCAATTGGACGCTACGATGATATGTGGGCTGGTTGGTGCTGCAAGGTCAGTTTCATTGCTTATTTTCACCATAAAATTTTATAGGAACAGTTAAATGCATATTTAGTGATGCTTAAATCTAAATATACAATCGTTTCTCCAAAAGTTGCTGGAAATTTCAGGTCGACTCGAGATAAGACAAGTTTATAATATATAAGTGGATACAAACCTCACTTTACAAACTGGTTTTTTGAGGTTGAATTAGACTTAAAGTCTACTTCTTAACCAAATTCCCTTTAGAAAGTTGGTAAAATTAAGCAGTTATTTCTTCTGATAACATGAAGTAATCACACACTGAATCAGTACTTGTTATTTCAGTACTCATCCAAGCAGAAATGTTTATGTTATAGATAAGCTCGGTAGATAGATTCCTTACATTCATACGTTTAAAAAGGTATATGAATATTATAGAAAAAAGACAAATGAGATACTTTGATGATGGTGATTCAGGTTATCTGTGATCATCTGGGGCTAGGAATCAAGACTGGTCTTCCATACATCTATCACAGCAAGGCGAGTAACCCATTTGTTAACCTGAGGAAAGAGTACAAAGGCATATTCTGGCAGGAAGACATTATTCCATTCTTCCAGAATGCTGTGCTTCCAAAAGAATGCACCACTGTGCAGAAGTGCTACATTGAGCTCTCCAAGCAAGTCAAGGAAAAGCTTTCAAAGATTGATCCTTACTTTGACAAGCTTGCAGATGCCATGGTTACTTGGATTGAGGCTTGGGATGATCTTAACCCTACTGGAGCATCTAAGGCCAATGGCAAAGCATAAACAAATCTTGGTTAGCAACCATTAAAACTGGACTAGAAGTGGCACTGTTTTTCTGCTGTACTTTTTTTAAGTATTTCTTTTTGATTTACAATTAATGTCCCTTAAGTTTGCAGCATTGTTAGCTGTAATTTTTTTTTTTCACTTCATGCTTTGAGATTATAAAGAATAAAGTACAATGGTCTAGTTGTTTTCTTCTGATTTTTTTACCCTTAGTAGACAGACATCACTGCAGGACCTTATCACTTGCTAGTTCTGAAGGTAGTTCTGAAGTTCAAGTGAAGCAAGTGTTATAGGAAGAATATCAATGTATGACTCTCATTACCAAATCAACAGTGATCGAGTTTTCACACTGATATGTTCAGGAAGTTTGATTTTTCTTCTGCAATTTTTCTGCCACTCAAATCATCTCCTTTTCATCAAATGCTATAGCTTGAATTTGTAAACATAAAAAAAGTTGTAACAATGATTTCCCTCTCATGAGAAGATGAAACAATCCAATTAGAGTTTAACTTCCATACGTAGACAATGTAAAAAACTTCATTGCATCAGTCAACAAAAATCATTACTAAGTTAATTATCATAAGATTCATTATGCTATCAAATTGTGATTGGATAAAAATGTAAAAGCTCTTTGCAATGTCTGTATGTAGACTATTTATTCAACCAGTTATATGAAAAACTAGAAATAACTTCCACAGCTTGTCAAACCAACTATTAATGCAGATAGAAATAGTTGCTGGTATAAAGAATTTGGAAATACTAGTTATAGAACAAGACAAGAAACCCGGTATTTTGGTAGAATAAACTTTTCAGTGTCAACATTTCTTTTGTTACTAGTTTTCTTATTACTGCAAGAGAAAACTTTTGTTGTTGATATTATGGTAGTTTGATTTCTGGCACTGAACTTTGGTATTTCTTCTATTGCACTAATAAAACAAAACTACAGTAACACTAAAATTGATGATGAAAATTTCATTAACTTTGCATTCACATTAAAAGATTACGTAAACATTTATTGTAGTGTAGCTGCAATGGACACGTTAGCAAGTCTTTTATGTGATGTGGAAGGTTGTGACGTTGGTTTAATGTGAAAAATTGTTCTGCAGGAGCAGTGGCTAGCTGTATTTTGGTTCCACTGGATTGACATCATTGAAAGTTTGTAATAAAATTGTGTCATGTACTAAGCTTTGTGACAGAGTTAGCACTGGCAATTTATTGTGACATTGGGATATGTGACCTTAGGTGTCTGTTATGTGGTGAATCCGTATAGTTGTTGTCCATAGCTTTTGGGATTTTATTTAGTACTTACAGAATATGCCACTGTTCTGTTCTTAGCTACTGTTGTTTTACTCTCACCGACACTGATGGTGAATCTTTTAAAGAAAAAAACATAAATCAGTGCTCCTAAAAAAATTATTTTAAACAAATATGATTTCATGGAAAGATAGATAAAGTTTTATTGAAGATTTATTTTATTAGAAATTGGATTTGAGCAGCATGATTCAGGAAGTTAATCACTTCTGTCAAACTAAGTATTTGAGGGTGAACTTTTCAGAATTGTGACACTTTTAAAGAATTATTTTAACAATGGTTGAGCTACTGTTGCTAAAGTTGTTGTGAATCAAACCTTGTAAAATTAATTAAGAATAAGACAAGATTCCTTCTATTTTTTTTTTTAAATCTTTCTTGCTCCAAGATTTATAAAAGAAATAAAAAAAACCATAAATTTATGTATAATAAATGTTATTTAATTATGTAAATATTTATAATCTTATAAGAAATGGAATATAAGTTTTTCTATTTGCCAAAAAAATAAGTTTTTTTGTTGATTTAAATTTTCACCTAACTTTAAATAATGATATGCTAATTTATTTTTTAATATAACATTAAAAAATATACATTTTGCTGTTATCAATTCAACATCAATTCCATTATAAACTAATTTGATTTTAAAAATACTAATGTTTAGCTATTTTCAAATATATTTATGAGCATTACAGGAAAATATTTTTAATTTTTCACATCCATTTTAAAGAGAATATTAATTACAGAACATTTTAACTTAACACCGATAATTTTTCAGGTAACAATGTTTTGTAGACTCAAATCAAAATGTTGACAATTGAAACCCTATATGGTCCTCAATTAAAATAGCAGTACAATCCCCACCATTTAAAACCAACCATTCTTAATAAAACTTCAATATGAAGATTGTACATTTACATCACACTTCATGAATCTCAACAATCTTAGATACCAATAATTAATTCTTGAAAAAAACTATATAATAAATAAAATCGGCTCAATGCACATGGATTGCACCTATTCAGTGACTATTATATTTAAAAAAATATTATAATAACTACCAAACATTTTGAACATCCTTCAAGAACCTGCATACATTAAGTGTCATTACTTTTACACATGAAGGACACAGAAATATCTAGAGGACTTCAACAGCTTTTATACAAGAGGTGAAGACAGAGAATAAGTAGATCTAAACATGAAAGGCAATTTTTTAATTTCCTTTTTTATTTTGCTTTTTGCTCAAAGATTGAAACTTCAACTATAAGAAACAACAAATACATAGTCACTAGGAATAAATAATCCACACAGTACAATTTCCATAATAATCCCAAAAGCAAAAAAAAAATGACAAATTCTAACATCTAATTTGATGCAAGGTGCCTTAATCTTCCCTCAGCATTTTGCATACTTGTTAATTGAGAAACAAGGCACATTATCTACTTTTACTCTTTTACCTCTGCAAAATTTAGTGAAGACAAATGGATTTCTTTAGTAACCATAAATTTAGAACTCCATGACCTCTAGATTGATGAAAATAATTTCAAAACTTTTTGAGCTAAGATGTGACAGTATCTTCAGTCCTTGGCTTCTTACTTTTTGGTTCTTCGTTGTCTTCCTGATTGAGAGCTCCATTGATAGCTTCAGGACCCAAAAGAGAGACATGCTTGCTAGTAATTTGACGACCTGCCCTCAGTTTTGGACCCCAGTGTCTTTCAGGATTTGGAAGAAAGCGTGCAACTTTCTTAGCTTGAGCCTTGCTGAGAGATGATACAGCACGAGAAAAATTGGCCTTAAAAGGACAGACAAGAAAAGTTTTAGTCACCACACTACACCTGATCATAGTCCAACCAAACCATATGCCAAAATACGAACCATGACCAATGTCTAAGTTCATGGAAATTCACCACATGGCCCAAAAGTCTTGCTATACAATAATTAAATAACAACGATATAAGTTACATTACACATTTCCCATGTCTTACTAGTCTCATGGTTTTGACTAAAATATGTTTAGTAACTTATTGGAAGATGTTTGTGGTGCTTAGTGCTTCATAATACCAAGTTTGGCCAAACAAAGTTTTGTAAAAACATAAGCTTTCTACAACCTCTAACTCACCCACCACAAATCTGTGCACACATCTTAGTTTAGATAAAATCCTCCTCCATGACTTGCTTGAATTAGCCACCAAATAGCACATAATAAAAATGTTGGGAAAAGGAGAAGGGTAATAACCCTACATCTTGCACGAGACCAAATCTTTAATGATTAACATACCTGTAGAACTGGTTCCTTTGCAAGTATGATGCTGCCTGGTTGATCTGCTGGCTGAGGCTTCACTGGATGATTTTTTACCTGAAGGGAGAGATAGCCAATGAACAATGAGTAAAAATCCAAATCATTTCTTTATAAATTTTCCCAGCAAACCCAGGCAAAATAAATAAGTTCTACTCGTAGCGTCTTTAAATGGGGCAATGTGTTTATTTTGGAGCGTTTTATATACATGTCAGAAAAATTCGATTCTGCAGCAAAACAGACTCAACATGTAAATGAAAAGAAAAGGTTTTAAGCATGTGTGATCAATTACCCAGCAACGCATAATATCCCAAATAACATCCATGGGTGCATCTGATTTGAGCCCCAATGGATTAACATGAGTTCCAGATATACGATAGCCTGCATTGATCACTGCGGAACGGAAGATAATTGCCGATGGAGAAGTGCATTTGAGAGTTGCGCAGAGGTTGTGCAGACTCAAAAAGAGGGGAACATCAGGCAATTCCTGCAAAGAATATAATCTTAAAATTAGAGTTTACAAGATTTGGGCAATCTAATTGTAACGTAAAATGTCAGTGCATGTGTCTTAAATGAACATGGAAACACACACCTCTGATATTGTAGTCAACACAGCTGAAATGCGATCGTAAGCTGGATATCTGTCTTTCATAGATTTCACATCTGCTAGAATAGCAGCCACCCATTCTTGGTCATGGATAGGAGCAGACCATATAGGACCACCCATATTGAATTTTTTTCCACAGTCAGTGCATTCTTGAGGAACAACAGGACCAAAACCAGGCAAATATCTAACGCTGGTGTTCTGAAAAGGTAAAATGAAAATAAGTTCCTCCCCTCAACACGTCATGATTTTTATAGTAAATGGAAATAAGGCAATGGATTTAAAAAGCCATGAAAGAAACAAGTAGTATAACATGCCTGCCCTTTTGGTCTATGTGTAATTTCTTTAGTAAAAGGGTGTCCAATTGTAAGAACTTTATATAGATTAAATATGATTTTCCAAATATGCAAGGTGTAATTAGTGCTAACCTTGTGTATTTCTCTATTTGGTTCCTTAGTGTAGTTTTAATTCTTTGTTGCGCATTGTAATCCAGGCAAACTTCACCAGCACTAAACTCAGTATATGACATTAAATATACGAACTGAATCGTAAAAGTAACACTTCCAGACGTCATAATAGAATTGATTATCCACCACAACTCCATATTACATTTTATACTACAAATAACTATTAAAAGTTATGTAAATTGAGATGAGCTAAATGCCCCCTAAAAGTCTAGTTTTAACTTTTACAATTTTTATCTTGTTACTCTTGTTCATCCCTAGCACAAAAGATGGACAGACGAATAAAACATATGAATCCTGCTTTACCAGAGTGAGTAACTCACTTTAGAGTGTAATGTAAATAATATCAGGTCATTGATGAGAACAATAAAATTTATAATTAGATGCATATTTTAAAAAAATAATTACATGTACATAACAAATCATACAAATGTCAAGAACAGCTTACTAACATGACAGCAGGTCTAGATGTACAAAGAAGTTAGAAAATAGTGAATCAGAATGTATTAATGTGACAAAATAATGACAATAACAGACTAGAACAGGCTACACACCTTGGAAATGGTCCTTCCAATGGGCTGCAGGTGGAAAGAATCACAACCAGTGCACTGATAAACATATGAAAGCTTTAGGGGAGTGTTTTTCATAGCACTGGCAGAACTGCAACCAAGTATTTCCTCTTTCAGTCATGGTAAAAGAAAATTATATTTTATGTCACAATCATTAATTTGCAGACACTAACAATATTTACTGAAGGACATGATATTAAAAGTAGAGAACTTACGTATATATGCGAACAAAAACACGTAGATAAAAGTCCATCTGCACGGATAGCACAGGAACGATATACCTCTTGTACCGATTAGCATGACTCTGCAATTGGTAAGAAAGCATCACACGTAAACTTTCAAAATATAGATAGTTACTAAATTGATTCAAACTTTAGCACAATATTTTCGTCTTTCATGACTGATTGGCTATTTAACATCAATCTAGGCATCCAAATAACAGGAGGATACAAATTTAAGTATTAACAAACCCTCAAGATGTTAGGGTATATCATTATGTATTCAGGAAGTCAATGACTCTTGCTTTTACATTGCATAGAAATATTTAGCCAACTACTCGCATAATTGTTTGTCTGATTTAAATTAATATTGCTTCCAGTTTTCTTATTTACATTTCATCGGCCCATCAAATTGCTAAAGAATATAGCCTTATCCCCTGTTGTTATTCCTCTATTGGATTAATTCACTTGGCCTTATTGGTGGAGCAAATCCATAGTTCCATCACCAACATGACTAAGGGACTGCACAAATACTCTCAATCAAGCAAATTCGTAGTTAATAATTCCCATATCTAACATAGGCCTCAGGAATAAGATAGTTTATGATTCAATCAAATGGATATAATAATTTTAATGCATGCAAACAATAATTTTCAAATATGATGCACCAATTCAATATATAGGTTTTATTCTACCTATTAAAGTATCCTACCCATACTGTACCTGTTTCTTTAAGGAATTTTCAATTCCCTGTACTTGTGTCATGCCAAACCTGTATCACATTTTGTATGCATACCTATCTTGGGGTACAATTATACAACTAGAAAGCTGCAAAGTGTATAGAACATAAAAATTTCTCCTATATGTTACTACATATTAGAAAGCATACTATAGACATGAACCGTTTGAATTGTATTTTATCATGACATCTTCTCGAAATATTACTATTCTTACACAAAGATTATTGGGGACATTTGTTTTGGTTTGTCGATAAAATGTCATAAATATATTAACAAAAAGGCTAGTTGTAATTTTCTGGAATTTTTTTCTAAGGTTCGTAAGATGAAGTACCAGAACAGAAAATCAGAACCAAAAAGAAAATACAACAGTTACAGCATCATTTATTACAAATAGAAAAGGAGCTTCTATGCTCGCCATTTCTGACATTTTCTCAAATGCTACCAGATGACTTCCTTTCGATGACTGTACAAGTAGCTAGCTACTAAAAAACAGTTAACCCAAACAATCCCGAAATAATAGTACGATTTTATATTGATGAGACAATCATATATCTATTGTCCTTGAAAGTATATATACCTCAATGCAAGCCAGCACAATCCTCAAAGCCATTTCATGGCAATATTTCCCTCTCAATGGGTATGATCCATATCTAGTGTGAATAGCAATTGTTAGATGTTCAGTCCACCAATCAAACAAATGCCAAAGAAAGTTTAGAGCCAATAAGAGTAATAACATTACTTTGAATAGCAGACCTCCCCATTCCCCCCACAGAGCACAGCCATGTCTGTTGCAGTACACATCAGCATACCTCCATCAACAACAGATTGGACTGCTGAATCCAGAAACACAGAAGGTGAACCATAAGGATCAAGATCAACCTGAAAAAAACAGCACACATAAAGGTCATGAAAAGCACACTTCCTCAGAAAGGTTAACACAAGTACATAACCGTAGCATCCACTTACAACATCAAATTCTTTAGGGTGGGTTAGCATATATACACGAGCATCTGCAAGATGAGACTCAACTTTTGAAACTGCAACTGAACCATTGAATTTGATGTTTCTTCTACAAGCATCAACAGAAGCTGCCAAATGCAAAAGAAAAAAAAAAACTTCTAGTAAGCATTGCTTAAGCTGAAAAATCAAAGTGCACACTAATCTCAAAAAAGATAATATCAATTGTAAATACCCAATGAGCAGACAAACCATAAAAAGGCAGAACTTTCAATGTCTAAAACCATATAATAAAATTCAAGGACAATATAAGCTTAAAAAATCATGAAGCACCTTGATCGTTGTCCACAGCAACAACCTGACCAATTCCATCCACTTCGCGGGCATATCTGAGAGACCTTAGCCCAGATGCAGACAAAGCCTGTATGCCGGCAAGAGAACAGTTATATTATACACATGATACTTGGTCTGGATTTGAATTTCAGTGAAAAATATTTAAATTAAATCAATATTGAATAGACAATAATCATGGTGTAAAATGACGTCAAAGAGTTCCTATATAAATGAAATCTAGCAACTACACAAAACCTCAAGAACTCTCGGGGGCTTCAGTTCCCTCCGTCCTTTTCCTTCTGAAGGATTGATTTGCCCTTCTGTAGTGCTACATTCTTCAGTGACCTTCACCGAATCTTCTTCCATAGTGCTGCAAGGTTCTTCTGGAGATATCTCTTCCTCTATTTTGCATTCCCCATTAGATTTATGATCTTCTGGTGGAGTTGTGTCAGGTTCCTCCTCCTTAACCAATTCAGAAGGTTCACTATTTTCAGGTACTTTTGGAGCCCCTTTTGTTTTCTTGGACAAATGTGCCTCGTGCTCTTGCTTCCTTTTGGATATAAATGTTCTCAAAACAGCTACTGATATATCCCTGTTATTAACCTAATAATTATAAAGAAGGAAGAAAGGTCAGTCTATACTGAACTAATATTGAATTCATCAGTTCACCCCTAGAAGAAAAGGTTAATAAGCAGAGGAATCACATGTAAACATAACAAAAGAGAATGAATAATGACTTGCTCATAAAATCATACTAGTAACCATCTTAATAACCTAACCAATAACCGTCATCTCAAATAAATTGGAGAGGTTCTAACATCATCCAATTCTTCAACTTTCAACATTTGCCTATCATGAAACATACAAAAGATGTATCTGATGACAGAGGGGAAACTACAAATTTGAACTGGGGTTTTCAGCACAAGCAATATTTCAAAGCCAAACCCCAAAAAAACTAAAATTTATATAAATAAAAAGGCACGCTTCATCACCTGAGTTTTGTTATAGAAGACTTCATTTTTTGCGTGCATGAGAATCTCAGCTTCTCCCTCCTTGATGATTTTGTAATCATTGAGATCTGAAGACATTGTCGTTCCTATATCATGCAAAAACAAATTCAGGGTGTGTTCTTTCTCCTCTGCTCGTTCTACGGTTTTGGAGCAGAAAAAAGACCAAACCTTGAAAAGAGAAAGTGGGTTTGTTCCGATTCTAGTTGCTGTAACAAGCTTCAATTGCAGTTTTAGAACGTGGGACTGGGTAACCAACATAGCAAGGGTTTATATACATGGCTTTCAATTGGAATAACTGAAAACCCTATTGCGAGATTTTCAATTTTTCTTAGCCAAAGGCGAAACAGTTTTTTTTTTTTCTTCTTAAACCCTAACTGCATCCCAATAAATGCCTCGTGGGGTCAAAGTCAAAAAAATTACCAAAGTCGTAAATTACAGAAGCGAGTCAATATTATAACATTCTAATATAAACTATCGGTAACATCTTTATTATACGCATATTTTAAATATTTAAAAAAAATAATTAAAAGAGTAATATTAAAAAAGCATAAAGGATATATAGTTATATATAATATAGATATAATTATAAATAAAACAAAATTTACTAATCAAAATAAAAAATATTGTAAATAATATTATGAGTAATCATCTAAATTTGAAAAATAATTACCAAAATAATAAAAGTGATTTATTATGTAATTATTTAAATTTAAAAAAGTAGTTATTAAAATGATAAGATTGGAAAAGTAAAAAAGATAAAAAAATATATTTCTTTTATTTGAATTTAAAATGATAAAATTAAAAAGTAGAAAAAAGATACTCAAAAGGAATATCTTTTTTATTTATATTAGCATAATCACGATCACTACTAGGAATGTCAAAAAAATCCGTACCCGCGGGTATCCGCGGATAAAACCCGCAACGAGTAGGACATTGATATTAAAAATGGATACCCGTTATCCGTGGGTATAGGTATTTTTGATACCCGCATGTTAACGGGGCGGGTACGAATATCATAGTATCCGTACCCGTGAATACTCGTACCCGCTAAACTTTAATTCACAAAAAGTACCCTCATATATATCTATATATATATATATATATATATATATATATATATATATCTATATATATAATAAAAAAA